>Ga0315282_10000395_pt1 | contig 87052 bp, 68 predicted proteins | sample YL17G07_20_MG_FD_203693 | JGI IMG/M metagenome (GOLD analysis project Ga0315282, IMG submission 203693) | Sediment microbial communities from Yellowstone Lake, YNP, Wyoming, USA - YL17G07_20 | ecosystem: Environmental > Aquatic > Freshwater > Lake > Sediment | place: USA: Wyoming | collected...
ACGGCGCCACCAGACCAGGCCCCAGACGATGAGCGCGGCGCCGAGGAGCCCGAGCACAAGGGAGGGCCACGCGGGGCCGGCGAGGGATTCGAGCAGGAGTTTGCGGGCTTGCTGGAGTGCGACCTCGGGGGAGTTGCGGAGAGCGTACATGGCGTACTGCTGGCCGGAGGCGTGAAGGAGGAAGCGCTCCAGAGTGTCAGGATTACCCCAGTTCATGGGAGGTCGAGCGGCGGCGCGGATGGGGAGGTAGAGGTAGAGCAGGAAAGGCGCGGCAGCGACGGCGGCGGCCTTGGCCCACGTCTTGGCCTGGGCGGGGAGCGTGACGCGGCGGGGGCGGGTGAACCAGAAGGCGACGGCGAGCGCGGGCGCGACGGCAAGGAAGGCGGTGCGGTGGTGCATGGAGGCGGTGCCCGCGGCGAGCGCAACCCAGAAGAGGCGGCGGGGAGTTCGGTCCTGGTCCCACTTGAGCACGGCGACCAGGAAGAGGGAGAAGAGGAGGGCCTCGAGGGGGTAGACTTCGGGCCGGGTTGCCTGGCTCCAGGTAGGGAGCCAGAAACCGAAGCAGAGGCCGGCAGAGAGGGCGGCGAGCAGGCCGCCGGAGAGGAGGAGCACGAGCCGGGAGAGGAGCGCGGCCGCGGCCGCGGCGCAGAAGGCGGAGAAGAGGGCGACACGGTAGGCGCTGGTGTGGCCGATGGGGAGGAGATCGAAGAGGCGGGCGAGCAGCGTCCAGAGGGGATAGCCGGTCGGGTGCGGGATGCCGAGGACGTGCGCGGAGGCGACCAGTTCGCCGCAGTCCTGGTCCACGACGGTTGGCATGAGAGTGAGAAGGTAGACCGCGAAGACGGCAGCGAAGACCGCGAGGGTGGCGAGGTTGAGCGCCCGCGGCGACACGCGCGGCAGGGGAGGAGGGACCGCGCGGGGCGGAGGCGCGGGAGTTTTGCGCTTGCGCTTGGGCATGGCGTCTTGCCCCGGCGGACCGGCAGCTACGGCTCGCCAAGGCACCACCCGGCTTCCACGCGTTCCGCCCGGCCCCCTGCCGGAGGGGGCTGTGTGCGGAGGACGGCACAACGGCGCAGCCGGGAGGCCGCTATAATGCGGCGTGTCGGGTGTTGGGCCGGGGTGTGTTGCGCCCGGCCCAGGGAGGCGGAGATGGTGGAAGCGGATCTTGGCCAGTCATCACCCGCGCGGGACAGAAGACGCGAGCCGGCGAACGGTTCGGCATCGCGGACGCAGGAAGAGTCCCGGCCCGGGGAGGGATCGCTCACCGACTTCCAGATCGGGATGATCGGGGGCGGCCTGCTCGGGCTGGCGGCCGGCATGATGACCGCGGCGCTAATGGCGCTCAGTTCTCAGGGGACGGCGGGCAGCCCGGCCCGCTAGCCTGGCAGGGGCCGGCGCTCTCTCGCCACCCGATGGCGGGGCGGCGCGCGTGGGCGCGCGTCAGCGGTCAGTCAACTCCACCAGCAGCACGCTGTCGGCGGGGCAGTAGACCTCGCACCGGAAATCGGAAGAGGCGTCCACCTCCCGCTCCTCGCAGGGGATCAGTTCCAGCGTCTCGCGACACCAACGGCGCGCCTCGTCAATTCGGTAGACGCGGAGCGTCTTGACGCCAGGAGAGAGACGCCGGAACTGGACGGTTACGATCAGGTCGCGGGAGCGCTGGAGGTCGAAGTTGGTCACGAAGGCCGACACCTTGCCCTCGCCGCGACTCGCGAGCAGGCGCAGCGCCGCGTCGCTTCCGGTCACCCTAAGACGGCTCTCGCCCATCCGGGACAGCATCTGATAGACGAAGTACTGGGGGCGCACCCCCTGGTTCACGCCGAAGAGCCCGAAGCGGTGGGGGATGCGGTTCCAGTGGACCTCCATCAGCTCGAGCCCGTTCTCAGAGAAGAACGGGGCGAAGGGCGCGCGGTAGAACGTCTGGTCCCAGACGTGATAGTAGAAGGACCAGTCGAGGCCGGCCTCGAGGGTGGCGAGGATGGCGGCGGCGACGTTGGCGGCGCGGCGGGAGGCGAAGGCCATGTCCTCGACGGAGACCGGGTCGAAGCCCTTGTTCCACTCGGTGACGAGCATCTCGGGGCGCTTGCCCGGGAAGCCGGCGAGCAACTCCTGGGCCTTGCGGACGCCGGCGGCGTGACGGGCGGGGTCGTCGTGGTAGAGGTGCCAGGAGATGAAGTCGAGCCGGGTCTTGGTCTCACGGCAGTACCTGATGAGCCCGGGCAGGGGCTCACTCGTGATCCAGCAGGCGGCGGGGCCGCCGACTTTGGCCTGCGGGAAGGCCTGGAGCACGGGGGCGATGGTCTTGGTATAGTATTCCGCGTAGTCGGCGGGGTCGGGGATGAGATAGGGGCAGCCGCCGCTCTCGCCGATGTCGGTTTCGTTGCCCACTTCCCAGTAGGTGACGATCTGCTTCTCAACGGAGTAGCGCCTTACCACCTCGAAGACCACCTTCTGCCACTCGGCCCAGTCCGTCGGGCGCCAGATGCGCATATCTACGGCGGGGTAAAGAGTCTTGGGCTTGAGGCAGATAGCGGCGACGACCTTGGCGCCGGTGCGAGCAAGGGCGTCCATGAACGGATCGAGCTTGCTCCAGTCGAAGCGGCCTTGGTCGGGGTAGACGGCGAAGTGCTCCTGGAGGAAGATGCGGATCAGGCGGGGAGAGAGCCGGGCGATCCCGTCCACCACGCGATCCGGGAGGGGGAGGGTGTTGATGCCACCGTGTCCGAGGGCGGCGCGCCAGAGTTCGAGCGCGCCGCGGTCGTCGGCGGCGTCAACGACGATTTCGGTGCGGGGGAGGGAGAGGTAGTTAGCAGGCATGAGGGCCTCCGTTGATCACTCCTGATTTGCCATTCTGGAGGGACTTACCTCTGAGAGGTGAGATCGGAGATTGGAGAGTAGAGAGTAACGGCGGGAGAGGCGAGAGGCGAGAGTAAAGGGACTATGAACCAAGGACAGCCGATCAATCGGGTGCGGCGGCGGGAGCGGGCGGTGGAGGACGACGCGTGGATACGCGGCTTCCTGGAGGAGATCCAGTACGGGTCGGTGGCGAGCGAGCAGGAGGGGCAGCCGTTCATCAATCCGGTGGTGTTCGTGTACGAGGCGGCGACGCACGCGCTCTACTTCCACACCGGGCGGGCGGGGCGCGTCTACGCGAACCTGATGGCGAACCCGCGGGTGTGCTTCAATGCGTGCCGGATGCTGGGGCTGAAGGCGGCCCCGGCGGCGTCGGGGTTCGACGTGGCCTACGAGAGCGTGACTGTTTTCGGCCGCGCGGAGTGCCTGGCGGAGGAGGCGGAGGCGACGCGGGTCTTGCGGCTGCTGGTGGAGCGGTACTTCCCGGAGCTGCGCTATGGGGAGGACTACGCGCCGGTGACGGCGGAGCAGGCGGCGCGGACGGCGGTGTGGCGGGTGCGGGTGGAGGCGTGGAGCGGGAAGCGGAATCCGCGGTAGGCCAGGGAGGATTCGATGCAACTGATGGACGCCATTCGTGCTCGCCGGGCGGTTCGCGCGTACCGGCCCGATCCGATCCCGGAGCAGGTCCTGCATCGGGTGCTCGAAGCGGCGATACACGCGCCGCGCGGCGGGGGAGCGCGCAACTGGCAGTTTGGAGTCGTGACCGACGCGGAGATGAGGCGCGCGCTGGCGGAGGCGGCGGGAGGGCAACTCTGGATCGCCGAAGCCCCGGTAGTGCTCGCACTCTGCGCGGACATCTCGTGGGACATGGCCGACCTCCCGGAGGATGACTTCTCCCTCCGGGTGAACTACCTGCGGTTCGGGCGGGAGTTCGTGGACTTCTGCAAGGGGTACCCGGACCGCCGCAGCATCCGCCTGATCTGGGCCAATGCCGCGCCCATGCTCCCGGGGGAACACATCGCCCTCGCGGCCGCGGAGGCCGGGCTGGGCACGTGCTGGGTTGGCTACCTCGACATCGCGCGGGCGAGTGCGCTGCTCCGCCTGCCCGAACACCTTGCGTGCCTCTACCTTATGCCCATTGGCTATCCCGCGGAGCCGCTGGCGCCGGGGGAGCCGAGGGAGGTGGAGGGCTTCATCTTTCGCAACACGTGGGCGTAGCGCACGTTCCGTCAGGACTCACAGGTGGCGCGGGAGGCGGCCCTTCTCTGCCGTCCCGGCAGGGGAAGGTGGAGCGCTGGCGCCGAATACGTGGGCATGAGCGCAAGTCAGTCCTTCATCGAGGTGAGCATCCTGCTGCATCGCGAGGCGGTGGAGGGGATGACGGCGATGCTGCTGGCGCTCGGGGCGAAGGGAGTGGCGGAGGAGAGCGCGGCCGCGCAGCAGAAGCTCGTCGCCTACTTCCCAGACGATGGGCAGGAGGAGGCGCGGCTGGAGGCGATCCGGGAGCGTGTGGAGGAGTTGCGCGGACTGGGGCTGGAGGTGGGGAGCGGGTACACGGCGGTGCGCCTCGTTGAGGAAGCGGAGTGGGGGGAGAGCTGGAAGGCGCACTTCCACGTGCAGCGCATCGCGCCGAACCTGGTGATCGCGCCGAGCTGGGAGCCGTACCAGGCGAAGCCGGGGGAGCAAGTGGTGGTGCTCGACCCCGGCATGGCCTTTGGCACGGGCGGACACGCGACGACGCGGCTGTGCTTGCGGGCGCTGGCCGAGTTGGTGTCGGCCGGCGACCGAGTGGCGGACATCGGATGCGGGAGCGGCATTCTTTCGATTGCGGCGGCGCGGCTGGGGGCGGCCTCGGTGCTGGCGACGGACAGCGATCCAACGGTGGTCCCGGTAGCGAGGCGGAACGCGATTCGAAACGGGGTGGCGGATCGGATTGAGTTCGCGGAGAGCGATCTGCTGCCGGTGGCGCGGGGTCCCTTCGATATCGCGGTGTGCAACATCCTCGCTCCGGAGGTGATCCGGCTCGCCTCGGACCTGCCGCGGCTGCTCGCCAGTGGAGGGCGGTTCATCGGCTCCGGGTTCGTCATCGAGTCCATTGAGGAGGTGGGGGCGGCCCTGGCGGAGGCCGGCCTGGAGGTGGTGGCGGTGCCGCGGGAGGAGGAGTGGGCGGCGGTGGTGGCCCGGCTCCCAGAGGAGGAGGCGGCCGCGTGATTCACTCCATCGGGGTCGACATTGTGGAGATCGGGCGGATGCGAGAAGCACTGCGGCGGCGGTCGGGGCTGCGGGAACGGTTGTTCACCCCGCGGGAGCGCACCTACTGCGACCGCCACCCGGACGCGGCGCCGTACTATGCGGTGCGGTTTGCGGCGAAGGAGGCGGTGGCGAAGGCGGCGGGACGTCATCTCCGCTGGCAGGAGGTGGAAGTGGTGCACGACGCGGCCGGCCGACCGGGGGTGCGGGTGAGCGGGGAGTCGGCGGAGTGGGCGGGGGTGACACGGGGGGCGGAGTTCCTGATTTCCTTGTCTCACAGTCGGGAGTACGCGGTGGCGATGGCCCTGCTCCAGATGCCTCTGCAGGCTCCCGAAGAACCCTGGTATCCGAGGGCCCTGGTATGAAGATCCTGACGGCGGCGCAGATGCGTGACTTCGACCGCGCGGCGATCGAGACCCGAGGGATTCGCGGCGCGCAGCTCATGGAGCGCGCGGGTCGCGCGGTGGCCGAGCGAGCGGTGCGGCTCGCGCGCGAGGCCCCCGCGGGCGACATCGTCATCATCTGCGGACGGGGCAACAACGGGGGCGACGGATTCGTGGCCGCACGGCACCTGGCGGGGCGCGGGTTCCGGGTGCAGGTATTCCTCGCGGCCGAACGCGAGGCCGTCACCGGAGACGCAGGTGAGAACCTGGGCCGTCTGGCCGAGGCCGGCATCGAGGCCGTCGAGGTGGCCGACGCGGCCCCGGTGGCCGCAGCCTGCCGGGACGCGGCGCTGGTTGTTGACGCGCTGCTGGGCACCGGTCTGTCGGGTGAGGTGCGCGGCCTGGCGGCCGACCTGATCCGCGCGATGAACGAGGCGGGGCGGCCGGTGCTGGCGGTGGACGTCCCTTCGGGTCTGGAGGCGGACACGGGTGCGGAGCTGGGAGTGGCCGTGCAGGCGGTCGAGACGGTGACCATGGGCTTGCCCAAGCTCGGGCTGTGCCTCTATCCAGGGATGGATAGGGCGGGCCGGCTGACCGTTGCGGACATCGGTTTCCCCCCTGACCTGGTTGCGGCCAGCCCGTGTGCGGCGGAGCTGACGGAGGCGGCGTGGGTGGCGCGCCTTCTGCCGAAACGGGACAGGAGCGCCCACAAGGGCGAGTTTGGGCGGCTCCTGGTGGTGGCGGGGTCGGTAGGGATGACGGGGGCGGCGACGCTGGCGGCCGAGTCAGCGCTTCGCGCTGGCACGGGTCTTGCATACGTAGGGTGTCCGGGCAGCCTGAACGACATACTCGAGGTGAAGCTCACGGAGGCGCTGACGCACCCGCTCCCGGAGACCCCCGAGCGCAGCCTCGACAGCACCGGGCTGAGCCGGATTCTGGAGCTGTCCGAGGAGATGGACGTGCTGGCGATCGGGCCGGGGGTGTCCCGCCACCCGGGGACCGCACAGCTCATCCGGGGACTGGTGGCGCAGGGACGGAAGCCATTCGTGCTGGACGCGGACGGGCTGACCGCGTGCGCAGACGAGCCCTCCGCACTGGAGGGAGCGCATGCGGCGGCGGTGATCACGCCGCACCCGGGGGAGATGTCCCGGCTGATGGGGATCTCCACCGGGGAGGTGCAGGCGAAGCGGTACGAAGTGGCGCAGGCGGCGGCGAGGCGCTTTCGCGCCGTAGTGGTGTTGAAAGGGGCGTACACGATCATTGCGGAGGGGGAGCGGACGATGATCAACCCGACCGGGAACCCCGGTCTGGCGACGGGGGGAACGGGGGATGTGCTGACGGGGGTGGTGGCCAGTCTGCTGGGCCAGGGGTTGGCGCCGTTCGAGGCGGCCGCGGCGGGGGCCTATCTGCACGGGCTTGCGGGGGATATCGCCGCAGAGCGGCGGGGACGGGCCAGCCTTATCGCCGGCGATCTGGTGGAGGCCTTGCCGGAGGCGTTCGCGAGAGTGTTGAGGGCGAGCGAGTAGCAGGCGGACACTGAGTCCGAAGGAAGGTGCGATGACTTTCGGTATGTCGCCGTTTGCACAGGCGGTGGTATCCGCGCTGCTGCTGGTGGCGGTGCTGACCCTGTACCTGCTCCGGTTTGCACGCTCGAAGGGCTGGCTGATGGTGGTGGCCGGGGTGTGTGTGCTGGACCAGTACGTGAAGCTCTTCCTCCTGCCGCATTTCCACGGGCACAGCGTGCGCCTGCTGTTTGGGACCATCAACATCGTGTACCTGCAGAACCGGGATCAGGGCTTCGGGGGGAGCTTCTCCTACCTGCTGGTGGTCACGCTGGCGTGCGTGCTGGCGATGATGTTCCTCTACGACCGGCTGACGAAGACGAGGTACCGCATGTCCCGCTTGGCCGAATACGGCTTTGCGCTGATGATCGGGGGCTACATGGGGATCCTGCTCGACCGCATCACGCAGGGGTTCGTGGTGGATTTCCTGGAGTTCGGCAAGCGGAGCGCCTTCGTCTATAACCTGGCTGACCTGGCGGTGATCTTCGCCGTCGCGCTGCTGCTTATCCGCGGGGTCCGCTATCTGACCGAGCCGCGGGACTGGAGAAAGGACATCGCCGACGGGACCGGGGGGCGATGACCGCCGACCCGGAGGGGCTGGGGAGGCGGATCGCTCAGCGGTACGTCGTCCGCGGCCTGCGTCCGAAGCCAAGTGAGTTGGCCAGAAACCTGGGGGTCGAGGTCGTCGAAGCCGCGGCACCGCCACCGGCCCAGCCCACGCTTCGCGCCGAGTATCAAGCCGACCCGCCCCGGATCACCCTGTATCGCGCAACACTGGCCCAGCTCTCTGCGGCCATCCACGCCAACCAGCGCTTCGACATGCTGGCCTGTTCGCTGGAAGAGGTGCACCTCGCCCACGAGCTGTTCCATCATCTAGAGTTCGGAGGGCGGTTCGGGCCGCTGCGGCCGGGGGAAGTGGAGGCGGCAGCGCAGGCCTTCGCGCGGGAGTTGTGCGAGCTGCGGTTCGATCCGGAGGAGCTGTCCGCCCTGGGGTGAGTGGGAGGTGCGCGCCTACTCGACCACGGTCGCGAGGGAGGCCGCGGCCGACTGCCGCTCCCCGGTCAGGAGCAGCTTCGTCGCCACCATGACGAGGAAGGAGATGGCTACCAGGACGAGTGACAGCACGATGCCGGCCGAGAGATTCCCTTTCTCGTTGATCTCGGTGTAGATGGCGAGCGGCATGGTCATAGTGACGCCCTTGAGGCGGCCGGCGAACATGATGGTGGCGCCGAACTCGCCGACGGCCCGCGCCCACGCCATGATGAGTCCGGCCACCAGGGCCTGGGAGGCCAGAGGAAGGACGACCTTGCGCACAGTGCGGGCGGGCGAGGCGCCGAGCGTGCGGGAGGCGAGGATCAACTGGGGGGGGATGTTGAGGAAGCCGACGCGCGCCTGCCGGATATAGAAGGGGCAGGCGACGAAGACCTGGGCGAGAACCACGGCCGCGGTGGTGCCGGTCGCGAACTCGATGCCGCGCTCGGAGGAGAAGCGGCCGATCACCCCTTCGCGGCCAAAGGCCATGAGGAGGGCGACGCCGGCGACGGCGGGGGGGAGTACGACCGGAAGGTCAATAATGCTATCTACAATACGTTTGCCTCTAAAGTGGGTGAACGTAAGCCAGTAGGCGAGAGGGGAGCCGATGAGGACGATGACGAGCGCGGCGATGGCCGAGGTGACCAGGCTGAGGTGCAGGGCGGAGGCCACGTCGTCGCAGCAGACGTAAGACTTGGCCCGGGCCACCTCCGCGCGGGCAAGCAGGCTGAGCAGCGGCACGCAAATGAAGGCCAGCGCGGGGAGCGACAGGAGCACGAGTAATAGCCGTCGCGGGCGCATGGAAACCTCCGGGGCGCGGGACGCGCTCAGAGTAGTACGAAAGTGTGACGATATTGCGGAGGGGGTGGGAACATTCGTAAACGGCCGGGGCCCGGGGCCCGAGATCCGGGACCCGGGGAGGCCCGTAGGGCGGGAGGCGCGGGGGTGTCCTAAGCCCCGGCCTGGCGGACGAAGTTGAGGCGCAGGTCAGTGAGGAGGGACTGGAAGTCCCGCGCCTGCTGTCCCTGGAGGTGGGGGAGGAGCTTGTCGAGCAGGGCGGCCACCGCGTCAATGGCGAGGCGGGCCTGCTCGATATCCTTCTCGACCTGGTTGGTGAAGGGGTCGGCACGGAGGCCCATCTTCTGCCAGGCGAGGGCGGCGAACTGCATCACGGAGACCTGGAGCAGCACGTAGACGTCGGCCTTGGGCAGGGGTTCTTCGGGCGGTCCCTCGGGTGGAGCTTCGCCTGCCGGCGTTTCGGCGGGGACTTCCTCGGGGGCGGCCTCGCCCGGCACATCCTCTCTCTCAGCCATGTCTGGATCACCTTTCCTGGATACTAGAAGATAGCTCGCTCTCGGCGGAGATGCACGTTCTGGAGGAGACCAAAGCCGAGGCAACTGGCGAGCAAGTTGCTCCCGCCGTAGCTGACGAAGGGGAGCGGGATGCCGGTGATGGGCATGACGTTGACGCTCATGCCGACGTTGACGACGGTGTGGAAGGCGAGCATGGAGACTACACCGGCGGCGAGGAGCGAGCCGAGGGGGTCGCGGGCGCGCATGGCAATGCGCAGCCCCCGCCAAAAGATGAAGAAGAAGAGGGCGAGCAGGAGGGCGCACCCGGCGAGGCCGAGCTCCTCGCCGACGACGGAGAAGATGAAGTCGGTGCGCTGCTCGGGGACGAAGTGGAGGCGCCCCTGGGTGTTGTGGAAGAGACCGCGCCCGAAGATCCCGCCCGAGCCGATGGCGATGCGGGATTGGATCACCTGATAGCCGGCGCCGGTAGGGTCGGCGTGCGGGTCGAGGAAGATGGTGAGCCGGCGCTTCTGGTAGTCGCGCAGCCGCGCGAGTCCCACCACCCGGCCCAGCGGGGAGCGCAGGGAGGCGTCCGGGATCCGGTCCAGGTTCCACATCAGGGCGAAGAGCGCCAGGCCGCAGCCCAGGACGAGAGCCAGTTGCCGGCCCCGCGCCCCGGCGAGCGCGAGGGAGCCAAACCAGATGGCCAGCATCACCAGGGCGGTGCCAAAGTCGGGCTGGGGCAGGACGAGGAGCACCGGAAGGAGGACGATGGCGAGGGAACGGAGCACGATGGCGAGCCGGCCGAGGTCGCCGGCTCGCCGCGCGAGAAAGGCGGAGAGGGAGAGGATGACGGCGATCTTGGCCAGTTCCGAAGGCTGGAGGCGCAGTCCGCCGAGATGGAACCAACTGGTAGCGCCGGTGGGCCGCGTTCCGACCACCAAGACGAGGGCGAGCGCGGCCAGGGTGGCGAGGTAGAAGGGGAGGTGCCATCGGGCCAAGGTGCGGTAGTCGGCAAGGAGGGCAAGGAGGAAGGCGAGCGCACCCAAGCCGAGCCACACCGCCTGCTTGCGGGCGTACGCGCTCGGGGCGGCCCAGCCGACCGCGCCGGCCTCGCGGGTGGCGGAATAGACCATCAGCCACCCGAAGAGGCAGAGGGCGGCGGCCGCGAGACACAGCCCCCAGTCCAGTCGCCGGAGAGAGTAGGGCATAGGGCGTAGGGTCTAGGGCATAGGGTCTAGGGTCGCAGGCGGAACGCCTGGACCCTCGCTACGGGCCGGCCGGCTTCAGGCCTTCGAGAACGGCGATGACGTCTTCGCTGTTGTACGTGGAGGCATCGCCGTTGTTCGGCCGCTTCTGCAGATCCACCTTTCGGCCGTTGGGCAGGAGGAACTCGTGCTGGCCGTTGATGAACACGACCGCGCAGGTGAAGCCGCGCTTGCTCATGACAGCATCACAGTCGGTGTTGCCCATCGGCATGAGAGTCACGTAGATCTTCCCGGGATGCTGCTTGTCGTAGTCGCGCAGCAGGCCGATGGTCTTCTGGTGCCACTCCAGCATGAGGGGCGCGTAGAGCTCGACCTTGGTGGGCGCGGTCTTCTCTCCGATGTAGGTGACGGGATCGTTCCTGATGGCCCAGAGGGCCTCGTCGGGAGGCCGCGGCGGCTTGACGAATTGGTTCCTGAGGACGATGGCGGTGAGGGCCGCGAGCGCCAACGCCAGGATCGCCACCGTGGCGGTATATAACACACCGCCCGCCTTCTGTTTCAGCTTTAGCTCGTTCACTTCTTTAGCTCCTCCACGGGGAGCACGCCGTCCTTGGCCATCAACTGCTGGGCCTGGGGCGAAGTGAGGAAGTCGAGGAAGGCCTGGGCCTTGTGGGGCCGAGGGCAGCCCTTCAGCCTTCCGGCCTGAAGACGAATCGGGCCGTAGCTATCGCGGGCGAACTTCTGCACGATCCGGACGTCGGAGGCCGAGGCCTTCTCGGGATTGGTGTCCAGGGGGCAGGTGAGATAGGCCAACCCGGCCTGAACCTTGCCCTCGGAGACAAGGTGAAAGGCCTCCAGCGGAAACTCGCGCAGCATCAGCTTCGGCTGCACCGCGGCCCAGAGGTTACGCTGGGTGAGGATCTGCTGCCCGTAGAGGCCGATGGAGTTGAACTTGGGATCGCCCAGGGCGACCGCGGTGACCTTGGGAGAGGTGAGGTCCTCAATACGGGAGACGGTGGTGTCCTTGGCCGGGGCGATGAGCACCATGTCGAGCGAGCCGAAGTCCACCACCGAGGCCTGGTCCATCAGGCCGGCCTTGGCCACCTGGCTCAGCTCCAATTCGCCCGGGGAGATGAACACGTCCGGGCGCTCGCCGTCCTGCACCACCCGGCGCACCAGGATGTTGGCGTTATCGTAGCTGATCTTCGTGTCCGGTTGTTGCCGGCGGAACAGCGTGACCGCCACTTGAATCGGGCCGTTCAACCCACAGGGGGCGAACACGGTGAGCGGGCCCTGCTCGGCGGCGTGCCCGCCGGCGGACCGCGCGGCGCGCTGCTGGGCGATGAGCAGGCCCCCCATGGCCAGCACGGCCACCGCGAGCAGGAGAATGAACAGCCGGGGACCGCGCATCCAGGTCACCTCTTCGCCTTCGGGTTAGCTTCCTGGGCCGGCCCCCACGGGCCGGAGGTGGCGGGCAGCTTTCGGTCATTGCGCAGCTTGTACTTGAGCATCAACTCGATGGCCGGAGGGGAGGTGAGGAACTTGAGGAACTCCTCGGCCGCGGCCCGCTCCTTGGAGGTCTTCAGGATGCCGGCGGCGTTGCGCGGAGTGTAGTATGTGTCGCGAGGGAATAGGCACGCGATGGCTGCTTTGTCCGAGTCGGTCATCTGCGCCTTCTCGTCCATGGGGCAGCCCAGGAACTGGATGTTGGCTTCCGCGCGTCCCTCAATGATCTCATTGAAGGAGGTGGCACAGCACTTGGTCACCTTCAGCTTCGGCTCGATCCTGCTCCACAGACCCAGGTTCTGGAGGGACATGCGTCCGGCATAGCAGGCGGCGTTCAGGTCCGGCTTGGAGATGGCAATGACCTTCACCTCCGGATTCATCAGATCCTGGAGCGTCTTGATCTTGCCCGGGTTGTCGGCCGGCACGAGCAGGGCCAGCTCGTAGCTGCCGAAGGCCACCTCTGTCGCCGGGTCAATGAAGCCCTTCTCTCGCAGCACCTCCAGCTCGTGACCGCCCGGGGAGATGAAGATGTCCGGCTTGCGCGGGTTCTCTTCCACCATCTGGGCCATCGCTTCCGGCGTGTCAAGGGTGTACGTGATCTTAACCTTCGGGTTGATCTGCTGGAACCGCTCCAGGATCTGGTTGAAGGAGAGGAAGATCCCCTGCGGGACCATCACGTACAGGGTGTGTTGGCGCTGGGCCTCCCGCGCGGCGCGCTGGGAGTTCCACGCGAACACGGCGCCCACGGCCACCAACACGACGAGAACGACGACGATCAAGACTCTCATGCCATCCTCCAGGGGAGCCCAGCTACTTCGCGGAGGGCGCCTTCCTCAGGGCCAGTCGCATCGCGGCGATCATGTCCTCGGGCAGCGGCGCGCCGCGCACGCGCATGACCTCTTTGCCCTCGGCGGTGAGGAAGAGGGTGGTGGGGTAGCCGCTGACGGAGTACTTCGGGGGCAGATCCTTGTACTTCTCGCTGCTCACTTTCGCCGCTACAAACTGCTTGCTCATTTTGGCGACCTCCGGCCGCGCCCAGACCTGCGCGTCGAGGTGGTCGCAGGACTTGCATCCGGCCTGCCAGAGATCCATCATCACCAGTTTGCCAGTGGTCTTGGCCTGCGCGAAGGCGGCACCTGGATCGGTGATCCAGGCGATCTTTGCGCCGACGCCCGCCGGGGGCTTGGCCTCCCGTCGGCCGCATCCTGCGGCGAGGGCACACAGGGCGACCGGCACCATCCACCACAGTCTGCGCATACGGACTACTCCTCCCTGCAGGTTGCCCGCTGCCGGCGCTCCGGCAACCGTGATCCAGCATAGGGAGCGGGTGTTACACCTTTGTGTCAAAGCCGCGGCGGTCATACGAACCGCTCTCTTACGCGGGGCCGGAACCTACGGACGCGAGGCGACACAGGCCGGTGCGCCGGCCCGTGTCGGCGCTTGCCTGGGAGGGCGCACCTAGTGCGGGCGCCGGGCGCCCTTGCTCCCGGCTTTGGGCGCGGCTTTGGGGAGCGGCGGTCCCGTCACGTCCTCACGCTCCTTCGCGATCATCTTCTCGATCTCGGCCGTCGTCGGCACCTTCTCCGGGAGCTTGGTCACTTTGAGCTGGACTTGCTGACCACCTCGGATGAGGTTCAGGGTGAACGGCGTGCCTTTCGTGATAAGCGCGTCCAGCGCGGTGTCAATGTCGGCCAATCTTGCGGTCTTGTCGGCATTCGCCCCGAGCACGATGTCATCCGGCCGCGCTCCCGCGAGCTTCAGCCGCGACGGCACCCCCGGGCGCTCGAGAAACGCGACTACGGTCACGCCTGGTGTCCCCATGTTGGGGGACCACACGATGCCGAGGGTTGGCTCACGCTCCGGAGCCCCCTGCGGCATCACCATCTTCACCCCTTCGCCGCCCACCTCGCCCAGGGGCCCGGGCCCCTCTTGGTTGAGCTTTCGGCTGAGCATGAGGCCGATGAACACGATGGCGATGGCTATCACCAGCAGGCCGGTAACGGGATGCACTCTTCGTTTCACGCGCGATCTCCTCCGTGTTGGGCAGCAGTCGTCGCGGTCCCAACACCTTCCCTCTCCGCCTCCACGGTACGGAATGGGTGTGAAACTTCTGTGTCGGAGCCGGGGCGTTCGTGGGTCTGCACGGGCCGGGCGAGGCGCGGGGATCGGGTCACGACCCCTTCCCCGGGCCTATCCCCTGAACCCGAGGCCCGAGAGGGTGCAGTCGGCCAGTTCCGGGAGATGCGTCTTTACCAGCGTGTCCATCTCCTCGTTGGAGATGGAGGTGGTGCGTCCCCCCTCGTACTCCCTGCCGATCGCGGCCACCACGCGAGCGATCCCGGCATGGGTCTTCTGCACCCGGCGCTCCGGGCCCAACTTGTAGCTGGCGTTGACCCAGTGGGCGATGCCCGCGGAGCCGGAGGACTCGGAGATGGCGACGGCGACGGGCCGGTTCAGCAGCGCGTCGGTGTCGAAGATGTTGTAGATCTCCTCGTCCTTCATCAGCCCATCCTGGTGAATGCCCGCGCGCGTCACGTTGAAGTCGCGTCCCACGAACGGCTGGTGGGGGGGTATTTCCATCCCGATCTCGGATTCGAAGTACTCGGCGATCTCGGTGATCACCTGGGTCTGTATCCCGTTGTCCGTCCCGCGCAGGCCCATGTACTCGAACACCAGTCCTTCGATGGGGGTGTTCCCGGTCCGCTCCCCAATGCCGAGGAGGGTGCCGTTCGCGGCACAGCACCCGTAGAGCCAGGCGGTGGAGGCGTTGGTGAGCACCTTGTAGAAGTCGTTGTGCCCGTGCCACTCCAGCCATTCGCTGGGCACCCCGGCGTGGTGCACCAGGCCGTAGATGATGCCGTTGACGCTGCGGGGGATGGAGGCGCCGGGATAGGTGACGCCGTAGCCCAGGGTGTCGCAGGCCCGCACCTTCACGGGCGTCTTGGCCTGCTCGGCGAGGCGCATCAGCTCCTGCACGAAGGGCACGACGAATCCGTAGAAGTCGGCGCGGGTGACGTCCTCGAGGTGGCACCGGGGCACGACCCCGGCCTCGAGGGCCGCGCGCACGATCCCCAGGTAATCCTCCATCACCTCTCGTCTGGTCTTGCGGAACTTGAGGAAGATGTGATAGTCCGAGACGGAAGTGAGAATCCCCGTCTCCCGCAAGCCCATCTGGCGGACCAGCTTGAAGTCGTTGGTGTTGGCCCGGATCCACCCGGTGATCTCGGGGTAGCGGTACCCCAGCCCCTGGCAGGCCTCCAGGGCGCGCTTGTTCTTGTCGGAGTAGAGGAAGAACTCCGTCGCGCGGATCACCCCGTTGGGCCCGCTCAGGCGATGCAGCATGGTGTAGAGGTCCACCATCTGCTTCACGGTAAAGGGCGGCCGCGACTGCTGTCCGTCGCGGAAGGTGGTGTCGGTAATCCAGATCTCCTCCGGCGGGTCCATCGGCACCAAGCGGTGGTTGAACGGAACCTTCGGGGGCTGCGTGTAGGGGAAGATCTCACGGAAGAGGTTGGGTTCCGCGAGGTCCTGAAGCTCGTAGTGATACGTCTCCTGCTCCAGGGTATTGCGCTTTCTGTTGAACGAGATCATGGGTACCTCCGGCGCAGACACTCGTACCACACGTTACCGGAATGCTCGCCGGTTGTCCAGGGTGGTGGAGGGAGGTGCGCCGCGGCGCCTCCCAAGGATAGGGCTACCCCTTGCCCATGAGGGAGAAATGCACGTCCTCCTGCGCCCCGCTGTCCTTGACGGTCAGGTACAGGTCCGTGACGCCGGTGTCGAGGGCCGGGTACCCCGGGCTCCCCACCGTCTGGAAGTACACCTGGTAGCGATACATGGAGGTGGCCGGCTCACCGTCCTCCGGCGAGGCCGGCACTTGCTGGAGCAACTGCGGCTCGGCCGTGGCGACGGGCGGGTAGTCTTGCCCAGTGTCGGTCTTCATCCCGAAGGCGATCTGCTTCGGGTCGGCGGTGGCCAGGAGTTGCAGAACGACCACGAACTTCAGCTGCCGGTTGATCTTCTCGACGGCCGCGTCCACGGCCTGCTTGATTGTCTGATCGTCGGAGCCCGCGGGGAGCGAGGCGACGGTGAACGCCACCTCATCCGCGGGCATCGAGAGGAAGGCAGTGCGCACGATCACGTTCTGGCTAAGGCGATTGTTGACCTGTTGGGTCCTCCTGCCCTGGTAGACCAGGTAGGGATCTCGGCCCCACAGGCTCTTCCCCCGGTCCACCGCGGCGGTGATGTCCTTGCGCTCTGTGATCTGAAGCTGCGGGTTGACGTTGCCCTGACTCCCGGCGCATCCGAGGAGGATGCCCGGCACGAGCCACGCGAGGAGACAAAGCCGGCAGAACGGGAGACGCCGCCACAACGCCCAATCGCTGCCTGTCATCGGCACTACCCTCCCCAGTATCGTTCTACGGCGACCGCAAGCCCTCTGCTCTGATGCTACCATAGGGCTCCCGCACGGTCAACGGGTTGGCAGGCACCCGGGCCCCGGGGCAGCCGCGTCCGCCAGCAGCGCGGCTAGGCGGCGTACTTGCCGCCGAAGGGGCGGTGCGAGACGGGCGCCACCCGCCAGAAGGGCTCCTGGGCAAGTTCGGCGGCCTGCAACTGGAACGCGGCGCCGTAGGCCTGGAGGTAGGGGAGGAGGAGCTTCACGTCGGCCTCGCTCGCGGGGACGACGGAGACGAACTGGGAGGCGACCCGGGCGGGCTCGACCTCTCCCCGCAGGAAGATGGTGCCGCCGTGCATGCCGGTGGCGCACCAGTGACCGACCACGGGCTCGCCCTTCCGGCGCTCCAGGCCAAGGACGATGAGCAGGCCGCCGGCCATGTATTCGCCCAGGAAGTCGCCCGCGGTGCCGCCGGCGATGAGCACGGGGAAGTTGTCGCGGTAGGCTTTCATGTGGATGCCGACCCGATAGCCGACGCGGCCGCGCACGAACAGCTCGCCCCCGCGCATGCCGTAGCCCAGCACGTCGCCGGCCTGCCCGTGGACGATAATGCGCCCGCCGTTCATGGTGTTGGCGACCGCGTCCTGGGCATTGCCGTGCACGCGAATGGTCGGGCCGCTCATGAACGCGCCCAGGTCATTCCCGGGGACGCCGTGCAGGTCGAACTCCGCGGCGGCGCTGACGCCATCCGCGATATAGCGCTGCCCGTTCACGTTCACCAGATCGAAGGCGGTCTCCCCGGCCGCGATGGCCTCGCGAATCCGGCGGTTCAACTCCGCGTAGTGCAAGTGCTCGGCATCTATGCGCACGGCTGTCTCTCCTAAGCCCCAACGCCGGCCGGCTTTACGCCGAGGAGGTCGGTGGTCGGCCGGTCCAGCCCGACGGAGCGAAGGCGCTCCCGGCTTCCCCGCAAGCTCTCCACCGCGTTCACGCCCATGGCCCCCAGAATCTCCTCCAGCTCGGAGCTCCACGCGCGGACCAGGTTGATAAGGCGCTGGGAGCCGACATAGGGATCGAGGCGGCGAGTGAGAGCCGGATCCTGGGTAGTGATCCCCCAGGAGCAGCGGCCGGTGTAGCAACGCTGGCAGAGCGTGCATCCCAGGGCGAGCAGCGTCGCCGTGCCCAGGGCGACCGCGTCCGCGCCCAGCGCGATCGCCTTCGCCACGTCCGCGGCGGAGCGGATCCCGCCTGCGGCAATGACGGACACCTGGTTACGGATGCCTTCCTGGCGAAGCTGCTCGTCCACCACCGCGAGGGCGATCTCGATGGGAATGCCGAGATGGTCGCGGATCACCGTCGGGGCGGCCCCGGTGCCGCCGCGGAAGCCGTCCAGGTAGATGATGTCTGCGCCCGCGCGGGCGATGCCACTGGCAATCGCGGCGATGTTGTGCACCGCGGCCACTTTCACGCTCACCGGTTTCTCGTAGTTGGTGGCCTCCTTGAGCGCGTAGATGAGCTGCCGCAGGTCCTCGATGGAGTAGATGTCGTGCTGCGGGGCGGGGGAGAGGGCGTCGCTGCCCACGGGGATCATGCGCGTCTCGGAGACGTCGGAGGAGACCTTCTCGCCCGGCAGGTGGCCGCCGATGCCGGGCTTGGCGCCCTGTCCGATCTTGATCTCGACCGCAACGCCCGCGTTGAGGTAGTCCGGGGTGACCCCAAAGCGCCCGGAGGCGCACTGCACGAAGGCGCGCGGCGCGTACGGATTCAGGTCCTCGTGGAGGCCGCCTTCGCCGGTGTTCCACACCGTGCCCAGCTCCTCCGCCGCCATGGCAATGGCCTTCTGGGCGTTGAGGCTGATGGAGCCATAGGACATGGCGGCGAAGTAGATCGGGGTTTCGAGCTGGAGCTGCGGGGGGAGCGTGGTGGCCAGTTCGGGCCCGCGCGGGCCGTCGGCGAGGTCCACGGCCTCGGGCTTGCGGCCCAGGAAGGTGCGCAGCTCCATCGGCTCGCGCAGCGGATCAATAGAGGGATTTGTCACCTGACAAGCGTCGAGCAGCAGGTGGTCCCACAGCACCGGGTAGGGCAAGTCGTTGCCCATGCCGCTGAGGAGGACGCCGCCGGTTTCGGCCTGGAGCCACAGGTTGCGCCGGTGGGACTCGGACCAGAGCGGGTGGGGACGGAGGTACTGGGGGTTGGGCTCGATGACGATCGCCTCTTGGGGGCAGAAGGCCTCGCACCGGTGACAGCCGACGCACTTAGCCGCGTCGGCCACCGGGCGGCCATCTTCCCAGGAGATGGCCTTGAAGCCACACTGCGCCACACAACGGCGGCAGTGCGCGCACCGTTCGGTCAGGTTCCGCCAGTTGAAGTCATGGGGCCGATAGAGAGGGGCCCGGGCCTGCCGTGCGGTGTGCACGGAACGTCGCTTGGGTTCCGGCTTGCCGTCATTCCAGTCGCTCATCCTAGGCCTCCCGCGCCGGGGCCTGCGCCCCGCGCGCGGCCGATTCGAACCCCGGCTCCCCGACGACCACGTCACTGCCGAGACGGCCGATCACCGGCTGGCCCGCGCGGGGGGCCCATACCAGGTCCGGGTCCGGGCACATGGCGCGGAGGCCCGACTCCTCGCTGGAGAGGTACAGGTTCCGGTCCTTGCGCGCCGCCACCAGGGGTCGCAGCTTGATGCGGTCGTTCATTCCCACCATCTCTCCCTGCCGGCCGAAGACGATGGCGAACGGACCGTTCACCAGCGCCCCGGCGTAGATCTGGCGCAGCGTGGTGTAGAGCGTGCGGCGATCCTCCGGCATGGCGTCAATGTGCTCCCAGAACGGGGGGGCCAGCACGTCGCAGGCCAGCTCCACCGGGAGCTTGTGCTTGCGGATGAGCAGGTCGAGGAGGTAGGCCATCACCTCGGTGTCGGTGCGCATCGTGCACTGGTAGCCGAACATCTCCAGGTAGCGCCTGTTGATCCCGTAGGAAGAGATCTCTCCGTTGTGGACGACGGCCCAGTCGAGGAGCGTGAAGGGGTGGGCGCCGGCCCACCAGCCGGGCGTGTTGGTCGGGAAGCGGCCGTGGGCGATCCAGATGTAGGCGTGATACTCGTCGAGGCGGAAGAAGTCGGCGATGTCTTCCGCGTATCCCACGGCCTTGAAGGCGCCCATGTTCTTGCCGCTGGAGAAGATGAAGGCGTCGCCGACTTCCGCGTTGATCTTCATCACCTGCCGCAGGACGAAGTCCTCCACCGGCAGGCCGGACTCCTGCAGCATTCCCACGCGGGGAAGGGCGAAGTACCGGCGGAGCGCGGGGGGATTGGCGACGCCCGGGTGCGGGCGGGTGGGGATGCGCTCATCGAGGGCGATGTCGAAGCTCTCCGCGAGGATGATCTCCGCCGCCTCCTGCGCCTCCGGGGTGTAGTACATGATATGGAGCGCGAACTGATCGGCGTGCTCAGGGTAGATGCCGTAGGCGGCAAAGCCGCCGCCCAACCCGTTGGCGCGGTCGTGCAGCAAGGCGATGGACTTCCTCACCGCCCGGCCGTCCACGCGCTCGCCGGTCAGGCTCATCATCGCGCTGAGACCGCAGCCGGAAAGCATGCGCTGGCCGCGGTCAAACGGCGGCCGGTTCATTCCTGGTTCTCCTCTTCCGGCGACGTCTCCGGCAGGCCCGCTAGCAGCCTGCGCAGCTCTCCCGCGGGGGCGGCCGGCACCGGCGGAAGCCCGAGGCGCTTGCGCTGCGCCGCGGAGGCCTCCGTCAGGCGCGCGTTCTCGTGGAAGGTCCTGAGGCCCTCGGTGATGGGCCGGGGCGCCAGCCCCCGTTCGAGGGCGAGATGTTTGGCGATGCGCAGGATGGTCATCTGGTCGTACTTGTTGGGGCAGTACTCCGCGCAGGTGTAGCACTCCACGCATTTCCACAGGTTGGGGGAGTGCAGCACTCCCTCGACGTCGCCGCCGGCAAGTTGCTGGATCAGCGCGTTGGGATCGAAGGAGGGGTCGGCCTGGGCGATCGCGCAGTCGTTCACGCACGCCCCACACTCGGCGCACGCCCGCAGCAAGGCGAAGTCCCAGTGCCGGCCGACCTCGTCGATGCCCCGGCGCCGGGCCTCCCACTTCTCCAGGAACGGAGTGACTTCGACGCGGTTGCGGTCCAGGCCCACGGCTCCGGGGTCCAGCCCGAGCGCCAGACCCAGGAGCTGGGTGATATAGAGCACGGGGACGTGGAGTTGCTCGCCGCCGCGCTGGAGAAGCACCTGCATGTGGTCGTACTGCATCATGCAGGAGGGGCAGACTACCACCATCGCGTCCGCGCCCTCGGCGGTCACATCCCGCAGCTTGTTGCGGCACATGGCCTGCGCGGCTTCCTCCTGCTCGGCCCGCAGCAGCAGGTTGCCACAGCAATCCATCTTGCTGGTATAGGGAAGACTCAGGGCGCCGGTGGCCTCCACGAGCTGGTCCAGCTTGACCGGATGGAAGGGGTCGTCCATGAGCAACTCTCTGCTGGGTCGCACCAAGTGGCAGCCGTAGTGCACCGCGATCTTCATGCCGGTCATCGGGTACTTCACCTGCTCCCGCAACGCTCCGACCCCCACGTCCCGGTGGAGAACCTCGACCACGTGCACCGCCTCCGCCTCGCCGCGGTAAGAGCGGCCTACGCGCGCCAACTCCCGGTTCACCTCGGCCAGCAGTTCCGGGTGGGCGCGCAGCTCGGTGGCGGCGCCCCGGAGGGTCCCGAAGCAGCCGGTGCAGGGGGTGACGAAGGTGCGGCCCTCGGCCTCCGCCACCGCCAGGTTGCGGGCCGCGGTGAGGAGCCACGCCCGGTGGCTGTGGTTGCGCATCATCGTCTTCTCAGGGCAGCAGGTGAGGCCCTCCGCCTCCGCCGCCTCGAGGCCGAGCGCGTCAAAGACGGTCCGAGTGGCCCTCTCGATCTGGGGGAGCCGTCCCAGGACGTAGCAGCCCCAGAAGTACGCATAGGATGGCATCATCGTCCTCCGTGGGGACCGAGACGGTCCCCACCTTCGCGGCGGCCTGTCGGCAGTAGGCAAGATACTGCCGACAGCCGCTCATTCCAAGTATACCCCGGCCTGTGCGGGAACGTCAAGAGGGAGGGAGCGCTGGGAGAAGTGAGGCCGGCGGCGTGCGTCGGTCACGCTCGCCGCTGGGGGTCGGGGCGCTTGTGCCTTGGTCCGACCCGCCAGAGGGCCGGCGCAGTCGTGCCGCGGGTGATGGGGGTCTTCCCGGGTGTGTTCTGCGTGCCCCCGTCGCCGCGGAGCGAGCGTGTTCGTCCAACAACGTGGTCAGCCCGTGCAATGACAGGGCACCGGCGGGCGGCGCATACTGGCCGGTGGCGCGTAGCCGCCGGTGAGGAGGTGAGGCCAAGGGCAGGTCAGAGCGGTAGAAGCAGTAGGTAGGGAGCCGTGCATACTCCCCGAAGGAGGAGGGATCAGTGACGAAACGGGCCGTACTTGTCGTCGTACTGATGTGCCTGCTGTCTTGCTGCACCGCGGCGGTCGCCACCGACTGGTATGTGGCGACGAACGGCAACGATTCCAACGCGGGGACCATTGGGGCCCCCTTCGCGACGCTCCAAGGAGCGATCTACTACCACGCCCAGCCCGGCGACACCGTGTGGGTGCGTGCGGGCACCTACACGACGTTCATGAACATTAACGGAGGGGACGCTTGCGGCGTTCACCTTCCCGACTACGCCCTCCTGGGCGGGTCCCCTGGGGCGCCGATTACCATCCGTCCCTATGACGGCGACTTCAGCGCCATCTTCACCGGCGCCGTACGGATCGTGCGCTGCAAGTACCTCACGCTCATGGGCTTCGAGATGTATCAGCCCAGCGGCGGGCACCCCTTGTCCGTGACCAGCGGATGCACTGGCACCGACTTCTACTCCCCGGAGCACCGCACCAACCACATCCTGGTCACTAACTGCAAGATCCACGATGGTGGGACCAGCAGCGGCCAGTGCAAGCTCCAGCAGTCCGACTACCTCACAGTGCAGGATTGCGAATTCTGGAACCTCGGCGCGGGCGGCGCGGTGCTCGACTGCGTGTACGTGAATAACTGCCTGTTCCAGCGCAACTACTTGCACGACAACTACAGCAGCGGCGGATTCGTCAAAGGCGGCTCCCTGTACAACACCTTTGACAGCAACATATACGTGAACCCCTCGACGGCCATCAACTGGGGCTTCCTGCCCGGGGGTCAGACGGATCCTCCATTTTGCCCGCCGGACGTGCCCTACGAGTCCATGTACACGGTGATCCGGAATAACATCGTGAAAGGCGCGCAGCGCGGAGCCTTGCCCTCCGAAGAGGCGGGCTACTGCTATGCCTACAACAACCTCTGGTACGACTGCGCGGGCGGCGACGGTGGGTACAGCTACGTCACCTGCATTCCCACGGGCATGCCCCGGCACGATAACTATGCCCGCCACTTCTACATCTTCAACAACATCTTCTACGATCCCCAGGGCGACATGCGCGCCTATGGCTGGGGCACGGGCGGTGGGGGCTACTGGGAGGACTGGCAGACCGGGAACAATTGCTACTCGAACAACGGCCAGGCGATCACGGTGGACTCCACCTTCATCAACCCCAACAATGAAAGCGGGGCCCAATTCGGCGACCCACACCTGACCCTTTCCGGCTCGCCCACTACCCGGCAAGCCTGGATCAACTACTTCCGGCCCTTGTGGGATTCCCAGTCCAACGCGATGCTGAAGGACAAGGCGAACTCCAGCGCCGGCAACGTGCCCTACCCGGTGGTGATTGCCGACATCGAAGGCAACCCGCGGCCCCGGGATTCCGGCTGGGATATCGGCCCCTATGAGTACCAAGGCACGGTCGTCACCCCGGGCGCCGAATTCATCGGAAACCCGCTGTGGGGAGTTCCGCCGGCCACCATCAACTTCACCGACTGCTCCAGCGGCGGCCCGACGGCCTGGTCCTGGAACTTCGGCGACGGGAGCACGTCTACGGCGAAGAACCCGAGCCACACGTACAATAGCAACGGCTCCTACAACGTGAGCCTGACGGCCTACAACTCCGCGGGCAACAACAACAAGACGAAGAACGGCTACATTACCATCAAGCCACTGGATGCCAACTTCAGCGCCTCGCCCGTCGGCGGCGGCGTGCCCCTGGCGGTCACCTTTACCGACTCCTCCTCCAACTCCCCGACCGCATGGTCGTGGACCTTTGGCGACGGCGGAACTTCCACCGCCCAGAACCCGAGCCACACCTATAACACGGCCGGCTACTACACCGTCAGCCTCATCGCCACCAACGCCAACGGATCGGACACGGAGACCAAGAACAACTACATCACGGCCTGCACGGCGGTCTATGTGTATCCGACGGCGTGCAATATCCAGGGCGGTGAGACCGTCATCTCAGGAGGCCTCTCCGATTTGCAGACGGAAAACGGCGTAGGGATGGAGATCTCCAGTCGAACCTCCGCTCCCTGCTCGGGACACGACAACACCTATTGGGCCCAATACTATGTGGATACCTCCTATACTCCCGATCAACTCTACGGGATGACCGTCGAGTACAAGGTGAAGACCACTGTCTCCGGCCTGCCTACCTGTCTCAGTCTGCTCGCGGGTCTCGGGACCGGCGACACCGACCGGGAAGCGCTGGATAACTGTCCGCCAATGAGACCGGCTCCCTCCAGCTTCACGTCGTACAACCACGACCTGCTCGGCAACATGACCCACTTCATGGAGTCGGACGGTGTGCTCAAGTTCTACGTGTGCAACCAGAACGGCACGCAGACCAGCGCTTATCACATCGTCTCGGACGTGATGCGCTGGCGTCTGTATCTCAAACCTGGCGGCACGCCGGCGCCGGTGGCCAACTTCTCCGGCACGCCGACCTCGGGAACCGCCCCGCTCGCGGTGACCTTCACGGATTCTTCGACCAACACCCCGACCGCGTGGTCGTGGACGTTCGGAGACAGCAGCACGAGCACCGCGCAGAATCCGAGCCACACGTACAACAGCGTGGGCTCGTACACCGTAGCCTTGACCGCGACCAATGCGGGCGGGAATAACACGAACACGAAGAACAACTACATCACCGTGGGAGCAGCGCCGGTGGCCAACTTTACCGGCAACCCAACGATCGGCGCGCCGACCTTGGCGGTGAGCTTCACCGACACGTCCACGAATACCCCGACCGCGTGGTCGTGGACCTTCGGAGACTCCTACACCTCGACGGCGCAGAACCCGAGCCACTCCTACACGGCGGTGGGCAACTACACCGTCGCGCTGACGGCCACCAACGCCTACGGCAACAACACGAACACCAAGAACAACTACATCACGGTCGGCAATAAGCCGGTGGCCAACTTCTCCGGTACGCCGACTATTGGCGCGCCGACCTTGGCGGTGAGCTTCGCCGATTCCTCCACCTACACCCCGACGGCGTGGGCCTGGACCTTCGGAGACTCGAACACCTCGACGGTACAGAACCCGAGTCACTCATACACGGCGGTGGGGAACTACACCGTCGCGCTCACCGCGACCAACGCTTACGGGAATAACACCAACACCAAGAACAACTACATCACCGTCGGGAACAAGCCGGCCGCCAACTTCTCCGGCACACCCACGAGTGGCACGGCGCCCTTGGCGGTGAGCTTCACGGACTCCTCCACCTACTCCCCGACCGCGTGGTCGTGGACGTTTGGTGACTCCAACACCTCAACGGTGCAGAATCCGAGCCACACTTACAGTTCGTCGGGTACTTACACCGTGGCGCTGACCGCGACCAACGCCTATGGGAACAACACCAACACCAAGAACAACTACATCTCCGTCTCCTCCGGCTCGGCCCCGGTGGCGAACTTCACGGCCAATCAGACGCTGGGACTGGCCCCGCTGGCGGTGAGCTTCACCGACACTTCCACGAACACCCCGACGTCTTGGTCGTGGACCTTTGGTGATTCCAGCACTTCGACGGCCCAGAACCCGAGCCATACCTACACCGGCTCCGGGTACTACACCGTCGCGCTCACCGCGACCAACGCCTATGGCAACAACACCAACACGAAGACCGACTACATCACGGTCTGCAACGAAGTGACCATGTACCCCAGCAGCTACGAGATCATGATCTGGGGAGGTGGCACGCTCGCCTCGGGCACGCTGACCGACGTGCAGAGCAGCAACGACACCTACATGGCGTTCGACTCCAACACCTCCAGCCAGAACGTGTCCATCCGCTACAAGTGGCCGACGAGCTATACGCCGTCGCAGACCAAGAAGATGATCTACGACGTTGAGTGGCACGGGTCTCGCGCCGACACCCCGAAGTACGATGTCTCGACCCACAAAGCTCCGGATGACTATCCGACTCTCATGGACTTCGTGCTCTGGCCCACCACGGATTCGACCTACCACTGGGAGAACGCCACCGATCCGGGCAACTACATCGTCAATGGCGAGATCTGGATGGACATCTGCGGGTGTCATCAGAACACCAACAACTACCAGACCTTCATTGACCTGCAGCGCATCAAGCTGTGGGTGGTGGTGTCGGGTTCGGCCCCGGTCGCTGACTTCTCCGGCACGCCGACGCTCGGCGCCGCCCCGCTCGCGGTGACCTTCACCGACAGCTCGACGAACACGCCGACTTCCTGGTCCTGGACCTTCGGGGACAGCAATACGAGCACGGCGCAGAACCCGAGCCATACCTATAACTCGGCGGGAAGCTACACGGTGGCCTTGACCGCGACCAACGCCTATGGCAACAACACCAACACCAAGAACAACTACATCACGGTCGGCAACGCTCCGGTGGCCAACTTCTCTGGGACGCCGACCATCGGCGCGCCGACGTTGGCGGTGAGCTTCACGGACAGTTCGACGAACACCCCGACGGCCTGGTCGTGGACCTTTGGTGACTCCACCTCCTCCACGGTGCAGAATCCGAGCCACTCCTACACGGCGGTGGGTAACTACACCGTCGCTCTCACTGCGACCAACGCCTACGGCAACAACACCAATACCAAGAACAACTACATCACGGTGGGCAACAAGCCGGTGGCGAACTTCTCTGGGACACCGACCATCGGCGCCGCGCCGCTAGCGGTGACCTTCACCGACTCTTCCACCTACAGCCCAACCGCGTGGTCGTGGACGTTTGGCGACTCCAATACTTCTACCGTTCAGAATCCGAGCCACACCTATAGCAGCGCGGGTTCCTACACGGTGGCGCTGACCGCGACCAACGCCTATGGCAACAACACAAACACCAAGAACAACTACATCACCGCGGGCAATGCTCCGGTCGCCAACTTCTCCGGGACGCCGACGACCGGCAATGCGCCTCTGGCGGTGACCTTCACGGACAGCTCCACGAATACCCCGACCGCGTGGTCGTGGACGTTCGGTGACACCAACACCTCCACGGTGCAGAACCCGAGCCATGCCTACTCCGGCAACGGAAACTACACGGTGGCCCTGACCGCGACTAATGCCTACGGGAACAACACGAACACCAAGAACAACTACATCTCCGTCACCTCCGTCCCGGCGCCGGTAGCGAACTTCTCCGGCACGCCGACGATTGGCGTAGCGCCCTTGGCGGTGACCTTCACCGATTCCTCCAGCAACTCCCCGACCGCGTGGTCGTGGACGTTTGGTGACTCCAACACCTCGACGGCGCAGAACCCGAGCCACACCTATTCCAGTGCCGGGTACTACACCGTCAGCTTGACCGCCACCAACGCGGGTGGTTCAGACGGAGAGACCAAGACCGACTACATCGTCGCGTGCAACGAAGTGACGATCTATCCGAGCAGCTACGAGATCATGGTCTTCGGAGGTGGCACGCTGGCTTCGGGTTCGCTGACCGATGTGCAGAGCAGCAACGACGCCTACATGACCTTCGACTCCAATACCTCCAGTCAGAACGTATCCGTCCGCTTCAAGTGGACCACCAGCTACACGCCTGCGCAAACCAAAAAGATGATCTACGACATCGAATGGCACGGCACGCAGGCCACGACGACGCCTATGTACGAACTCTCGTCCCACAAGAGCGATGACTCCTTCCCTGACATTTGGAGCCCTCAGCACCAATTGTGGTACACCACGGATCACACGTACAACTGGACCAACAGCACCGACCCGGGCGACTACATCGTGAATGGCGAGATCTGGATGGACATCTGCGGGTGCCATCAGAACACGACCAACTACCAGACCGCGATTGATTTGACCCGCATCAAGCTCTGGGTGGTCGCGACCGTCTCCCCGCCGGTGGCCAACTTCTCTGGCACGCCCACGACGGGCACCGCCCCGCTGGCGGTAAGCTTTACCGATTCCTCCACCAACTCCCCGACCGCCTGGTCCTGGGACTTCGGGGACAGTAACACCTCGACCGCGCAGAACCCAAGTCATACCTACGCGGCGGGAACTTACACTGTCTCTCTGACCGCCACCAATGCTGGTGGCTCAGACGGCGAGACCAAGACCAACTACATCACCGTCACCGCGAGCGCCCCCACCTTCGTCGCCGCGGGGAGCGTAGCCTCCGGCACCGGCGCGATCACGCCCGCGCTTCCGTCCGGGATCACGAGCAACGACATCCTGCTGCTGTTCCTGGAGACGGCCAACGAGGCCATCTCCATCGCGAACCAGAACGGCGGCACCTGGACGCAGGTGAGCAACTCCCCGCAGAGCGTCGGCACGGCCGGCGGTTCCAACGGGACGCGACTCACGGTGTTCTGGTCCCGGTACAACGGGACGCAGGGCGCTCCGACCACCAGCGACTCAGGCAATCACCAACTGGGTCGCACGATTGCGATCCGGGGCGCGACGACTTCCGGTGATCCATGCAACATCACCGCGGGCGGCATGGAGTCCACCGTTGACACCAGCGGCGCTATTCCCGGGGCAACCACCACGGTGGCGAACACCCTCGTGGTAGCCGCGATCGCCACCTCCTTGCCGGATGCCTCCGGCACGGCCAACTTCTCGTCCTGGACCAACGCCGACCTGAGCAGTGTCACCGAGCGGACGGATAACACGGTGACCGCGGGCAACGGCGGCGGGCTCGGCTTGGCGACCGGCGGGAAGGCGACGGGCGGGGCGTACACGACTACCAGCGTGACGTGTGCGACGGCTTCGACCAAGGCGATGATGAGCATCGCGATCAAGCCGTAGGGTTGACCGGGCATCGGCACTTCCGTGCCGATGCAATCTGATGTGGCAGGGCCGGCCCGGGGAACGATCCCCGGGCCGGTTTCCAGTGCGGGAGGGGCGGGAGGCGGTGCAAGTTGGGTGCTTGCCTGCGAACGGCAGAAAACACCCTCTGTGTGCTGTACGCCGCCTGCTCCCGTGTGCTATACTCTGCCCGAGCTAGGCCGGGTTGGGCGTAGACCCAGGGCTGAGGGGCGGCTGTTTTCGGCGTTTCCCTGGTTGGTGCGGCCCGAAATGTGGTAATGGAACTAACGGGCGGCTTGGGCGAGGCCCCGGCCGCGTGTGGGTGTCCAAGAGGATATCCGCCGGTGAAAGGAGGTGAGGCTAGGTCCCCGTTGACTCGGTAGTACCGCTGACCGTACGTCGGCGGCAGACTGGAAGGATCGAAAAAGGAAGGAAGAGGATGAGCAAGAGACTGTGGATACTTCCTGTCCTCGCGGCGGTGTTGATCGCCGCAGGCAGCGGCGCCGGATACGCCAGCATGCCGTCGCTCCTTGGCGGAACCGGTATCGTTTCCTTGCCGAACGCGGAAATTGCCCCGATGGGGCAGCTGCAGACCGCGGTGGTCTACCAGCGGCTCGAGGCGATCGGCATTGACATGTACAATGAGGAGTTCACGAACGAGACGGCCAGCCTCTGGGGAATTCAGGCGCTCGCTGGTGTCGCGAATGGGGCGGAACTTTGGGCAGCCTATTCGAAGGATAACAGCGACGCGGACATGAAGACCTGGAGCCTGGGCGGCAAGTTCCAGATCCCGACGGGCGATAAGAGCGTCAACTTGGCCGTCGGCGCGAATTACAGGCAGGGGAAGGGCGAGTTCCCGACGTTCCTGTCCGTGGACGAGTTCGATCCGCTGTTGGTCTTCTCTGACCAGTTTGACATCAAGGGCACGAACTGGGATGCGTACCTGGTGGCCACCGCGGACCTGACCGCGCTGACCAAGTCCACCTGCACCAGCGGCCGTTTCCTCGGCAGCCTGGGCGTGATCTACAAGAACTTCAAGGTGGACCTCACCGACAACTGGGCTGACATCTACGATGGCGCGGTCGTAGACACCGGAAGTGACGGCTTCAACGTCGTAGACGAGAACCTGACGAAGCCCTTCCTCGCGGTCGAGTTCCTGGGCCAGGACCGCACCTCCCTGGGCCTCGAGTACCGGTGGAAGGACAGCGAGCTGGACGCGAAGGCCGTGTTCTCGGCCGTGCTGCGGCACGACTTCGAGCAGGGCATTACGGCATCGGTCGGTGTGACCAATGCCGACCAGTTCGGCCTCGGCATGGACGACCAGAACTGGTTCGCGATGATTGGCTACAATTTCGGCTTCGGCAAGTAGCTTCCCGGCCGATCGTAGCAATGAAGGCGAGGGACGGCGTCAGCCGTCCCTCGTTTTTGGTGGCCTCAGCAGGCTTCAGTAGTCCCGGAGCTGCACCGCGGTCTCGATCATGGCGAGGTAGTTGCGCACGGTAAGATCGGAGAGCCTGACGGTGTGAGGGGAGGCGCTCGGACAGAGGAGGAAGCCGCCGCCGGGCTTCGCGGCCGCGAAGGCCTCTTTCACCAGTCGGACCACGATCTCCGTGGGCGCGGCATAGAGTTCGCCAATCTGGAGGTTGCCTTCGAGGCAGAGGTGACCGCCGACGCGGGACTTCGCGTCGGCCAGGAGCACATCTCCCATAGGCGGCGGCTCCAGTGGGTGGAGCACGTCCCAGCCGGCGGCGACGAAGTCCTCCAGGAGAGCGTTCACCCGGTTGTGGCAATGTACGTGCAGGAGGCACCCCTGCGCGTGAATGCGGGCGGTCATCTCGGGGAGGGCCTGGAGGGCGAACTCGCGATACGTGGCGGGCGAGTGCATGGGCGGGGCGACCTCCTCGGAGCCGTTGGTGCCGAGAAGCGGCCCCGCACCGAGGGCGAGCGCGGCGTCCAGCACGTCGAGGGTCCGTTCTTGTAGGCAGTCGCGCAGGCGGAAGACCAAGTCGCGATGCTCTACCCACCAGTAGGCAAAGGTCTCGGTCCCCAGGAGGTTGTGCGCCAGCTCCGGCGCCTGCGGAATGGCGAGCATCACGAGATGATCCGGCGACCGCTCTTTCAGGGAGAAGTAGTAGCTCAGATCGAGCGCGGGCCGGTGGTAGGGGAGGGAGAGGAAACGAGCGGCGTCCTCCGGCGTCTCGAGGTAGTGTTTCTTGGTGAGGGACGAGTACCCAAGCTTGGACTCCCACACATCCTCGTACAGCTCCCCCCGTGGGGTGTGAAGGAGGGTGCGCACGATGGTCCAGTCGCCGTGGTCGAGGCGCTGCACGTCCGTGGCTCCATCGGCGGTGGCGGTGAGGAAGGGGTAGTTGAGGCCGTCAATCCCGGCGACCGGGATCGGGTCGCAGTACTCCTGGACGGCCGCGATCAGCGGGCGGTAGGAGGGATCGCGGGAGGCGACCCAGTCCGGATTCCACACGGAGACACCGCGCACGTTGATGGGCACGCGGTCGGGCTGCTGCCGCCGCATCGCCGCGAGGACACGTTCTCTGGAGGTCATGGCGGCCTCTTCGGATGGGATGCGAGTTACTTTGACATCCGCGGTGGCGATGCCTGCCGGTCAATGTCCGACGTCCACGGCGCGGGCGGAAAACAAAAGGTGGGACATCTGCGTCCTATAGGGTATAGGGTTCAAAGGAGCAGGACACAAGCTGCGTTTCTTCAGCCCCGAGACCGGAGGAGAAGTAGTGGGCTTCTGGGACTGGCTGCTGCGACGGAAGAAACAGAAAGCGGAGTTGTCTGACGAAGAGGCGGTGCGGCTCGCGTTGGAGGAGCTGGGGCGCCGCCACGCCTACCGCAAAAAGAAGGGCCAGGTCCGCAAACACCATATAGACGACTTTCGCGAGGTGAAGGTCCGGGAGGTGAAGAGCGAGACCTTCTCCGAGGACCTGCTCTATCTGACGGCCGACACCTACAAGTACCGTCGGCTGTACGGCAACGAGGAGGACAAGACGCGGGTGGAGCTAACTGAGGCCCAGGGGGACGATGCGAAGGGGGCGGCTAACGCGGCCCGCGCCGCGGAAGACGCGAAGGCCGATTTTGAGCAGAAGGGCGTGAAGCTGGACGACCACTACTACCGCGTGTCGGAGCGCGCGCAGGTGGGCGAGATCCAGGAGACGTACGAGATTCGGACGAGGCGGGAAGCCAAGGGGTCCAAGAGCCAAGACGCCGACAAGAAGGGGGACGCCCCGCAGCCAACGGAGGGGCCGGAGGCGGGGTGAGCCCGCAGCCTTCGGCCTCGCGCGATTCCTGCGTGGGCGTGGAGTCTCGGCCCAGAGACATCCACTTGTTACGGGTCAGCTACCGGCCGCGGTTGCCGCAGATCAATGAGGAAAAGGCCCGGGGTGATCTGCACGGCCGGGTAGTACCGCAGCCAGGAGAGTTCCGGGCGGTTCAGCAACGTCGTGCCAACCACCGCGTAGCGCTGCCATGGGACGCCGGGCTCCAGCGGCGTGGCACCAATGCCATAGCCCGCGTAGGAGGGATCGCCCTCCGGGGGGCACTCCACCGAGACCACGGATATGCGGTGCGCGCGCAGGTACTCCCGGAGGCGGTTGAGATCCTGGCCCCAGTCTATATTGGAATCGGAGAGGAGGCGGTAGCCACCAGAGGGACCGCCGGCCAGCTCATTGAAGTAGGCGATGTAGTTGAACTGCGGCGTGAGCGGGGGCAACGCGCAGGCGAGATACCAGACGATCAGGGCGGCGAAGCCGGCCGCCGGCAGCAAGCCCCTCTTCCCCGGCTGCCGCGCCCTGCGCGGCTGCTCTGGCTGCTCTTCCCGGCCTTCTCCATCGCGGCGGGGGACAGATCCACCGCGGAGGTCAAGCAGGTTGATGGACTTCGCCGCGTAGACCAGGAGGAAGGGGAAGATCGGCAGCACGTGGCGGACGCCCAGGTCGGCCTTGGAGAACATGCTCAGGACAAGGAACGTGAGGGCCGGCGCGAGGAGCAGAAACTCGTCGAAGTCGTCGCCGGACCGGGGGCGCAGCTTTGCGTGAAAGACAATGGCCAGCCCGAGGAAGAGGAAGGCCGGGAGAGGCGTTTTGAAGAGGATGGCCACCGGGAAGTAGTACCACCAGCCGGAGCGGGAGGTTTCGCCCAGGAGGAAGGAGAGATGGCCTGCGAGGGCGTGGTGGAAGATCATGAAGAGGCCCTTGTAGAATTCGGCCGGCAGGAAGAGCCAGCGCGCGTGGAGGAGGAGCGGGCGCACGGCCGACGGAGGAACGGAACCGCCCCAGGTTGGATTCGCGGAGGGCGCCGGGGGGGGCACGCGGGTGCCGAACTGGTAACTGGCCCAGGTGACCAGGAAACCGATGACGAGCAGCGCCAGGAAGCCGGCGAGGTAGGGCCGCCAGAGGCGCGCGCTCTTTTCGCACAGATAGAGCCGACCGAGCGCAAGGATAAGCAGGATCGGCAGCAGCAGCCCGGCGGTGTACTTGCTGGCAAAGGCGCAGCCGGCGAAGAGCGCGGCCGGCAGCAGGTCCCGCGCCCGGCGAAACTGGAGGAACTTGCCCCAGAAGTACACGCCGACGAAGATGAAGAGCACCACCAGGTCGGTGTTGTCGAGATGGCCGTGGGCCAGGAGAGTGGGCAGGAGCAGCACCAGAAACGCGGCCAGCAGACCGGCCTTCCACCCATACAGCTTGTTTGCCCAGAACCAGGCGAAGATACCGAGGACCAGGGTCAGGAGGATGAAGGGGAGGCGTGACCAGAAGACGATTCGGTTGTGGTCATTGCCCACGGAGTAGAGGAACTGCTCGCCCAGGAGCCGCGCCTCGTGCCAGTGGTCCTCATAGTAGGGAGCGGCGTCGTTCCAGCTCTTGTCGCCGGGGGGATTCAGATGCATGAATAGGAGCGGCACCGCGCCGATCTCCTTCAGCAGCGGCGGGTGCTCGGGATCAAGACGAAAGTCGTGTTTCGTCAGGTACGAATAGCCGGCGTAGATGTGGATGGTCTCATCGAGGGTGACGGAGTCGCGCCGCGCGGCCGCGAGCTGCAGATAGAGGGAGAGGAGGCAGATGAGCGCGAGCAGGATCGCCGCCGGGGAGAGGAGCCTTCGCATCGTGGGTATTCTCTCCAGGTGTAGTTCGGGAGAGGACCGCGGTTTCCTACCGAGCGGCTTCGCCGAGAGAGTTGAGAGGTGAAAGCTGAGAGTAACGACCGGAGGGGCGGCCGGTGGCGGGGTCGCCAGGCTCGCGTTCTGACTCAGCCCCCCACCTGAGTATCCCACTTGTACAGCCAGATCTCGACGACCTTTCCACGGCGGAGAACGTAGGCGGCCGCGCCGCCCTCGTCGTACTCGCCCCGGTCCTTGCTCACGACATGTTTGGGCTTCTGCAGGTACCAGAGGAGGTGGTAGCCGTGGAAGGTGTCTTGGCGGCTGGGCGGCCCGGCCCGCTTGAGCACCTGCTTGTCTGCGTCTCCGAGCCCTATCCCGGACTCGGTGCGGAGGCGGCGGAGGTCGCGGCGCACGAGGGTGGCGGCGTGCTTGCAGACCGATGACAGGATGAACTCTGCGTACCAGGGGTTTCCCTGCACGATCAGGCGTACGCCATGGCGGTCTCGGTACACTTCGTCGGGCGCCACCTCCGTAGGCACTTCCACCCCGCGTCCCAGCTCCGGGCCGGTGTCCAGCGTCCAGGCCCCAAGGCGTCCATCAACTCGCGGCTTCCTCCCGGCGGACACTACATCATTCGGCAGCCTGGCAGATCTCCAGCGCGAGCGCATGAAGGCGCGAACTACGGAGTAATCAAGCGAACTGGCCTCCGGGGAATCCCGGTTCGGAGGTCCCCCGGTGCGGGCAGAAGCCGGAGGCTTCACAGGCGCGGGGGGATGGGCCCCGCGCGGCGCCGACCACGCGAGCGAGCAACCGAAGATCACGATTGGAGCCCAGATCAAGGGTCTCATGCTGTTGCCTCCTTCGGCGACTCGCGGGGTCCCCTTTGCGGAGCCCGAAAGCCGCGCGGCGGTACAAGCGCGGCTGCTTCGCAGCAGATCACACCACGGAGTCGCAGGGCCGCATTGACAGGGGCCGGGGGGCGACCCAAGATACGCCCGAGGGCCGCCCAACCTTCCGCTTGGGTTGGGACAAATCGGGGAGTGGCGGCGTTGACCGCCACGAAGGAGAGGGTGAGATGAGGCGACCCGGCCTGGTGCTGCTCGGGGTGACCGCGCTGCTCGTCGCAGCCTGCCTCCCACAGTTTGGGGCGCAACAGCCGAGACGCGAGGGGTTGCGGGGACCCGTTCCGGTACCACCTGATAACCCGCAGACGGCGGCGAAGATCAAGCTGGGCCAGCAACTCTACTTCGACCCCAGGCTCTCCGCGGACAACACCATCAGCTGCGCTACGTGCCACCGACCGGAGGAAGCCTGGGCCAACCATCACCCAACCGATACCGGGATCAGAGGGCAGGTGGGGCAGCGGAACTCGGGGTCGGTCCTGGACGCGGCCTACATGCGGTACCAGTTCTGGGACGGCCGGGCCGGGTCTCTGGAGGAGCAGGCCTTGGGCCCAATTCACAACCCGATAGAGATGGGGGAGACCCTGGAGAATGTGGTGCGCAAGCTGAACGCCATTCCCGGGTACCGGAGGCAGTTCCAGCAGGTATTCGGGAGCGAGGTCACGACCGACGGCATCGCCAAAGCCATCGCGGCCTTCGAGCGGACCGTCATCTCCGGGCCCTCACCCTATGACCGGTATCTGAGGGGCGATGGGAAGGCGATGGGAGCGGCGGCCGTGCGGGGAATGAAGCTGTTCAACGGCAAGGCGCACTGCAACGACTGCCACGGTGGGCCGATGTTCTCGGACCAGTCGTTCCACAACATCGGCGTCGGCATGGACAAGCCGGACCCCGACATAGGCCGGGCGAAGGTCACCAACGACCCCGAAGACTGGGGCCGCTTCAAGACACCGACGCTACGCGATGTTGCGCTCACCTACCCCTACCTGCACGACGGATCGGAGAAGACGCTGGCGGCGGTCGTGGACTTCTACGACCGGGGCGGCCTCCCCAACCGGAACATGGATCCACTGGTTCGTCCGCTGAACTTGACTGAGCGAGAGAAAGCAGACCTGGTGGCGTTCATGAACGCGCTGTCCGGGACGCTGCCCAAGATCAAAGCGCCCGCGCTGCCGAAGACAGAGCACGGAAGGCGAGCAGACTCTTCCGCGTCCTGACGACGGGTCGAGGAGTGGGAAGGGGGTCTCATCTCGCCGCAAAGAGGCCGGCCGATTTGCCGATGTGCAGCGGGCCGCGGGAGAGGCGGCCGGAGACGAAGGCGCGAAAGGAGTCGGGGTTCCGGGCGACGCGGGCGACGAGGGCGGTGTCCATCATGGACAAGACGTAGGCGACGAGGGGTCCCACTTCGGTGACTTCGAGCGCGTCGTCGAAGCGGTGCAACGCGACGTGCGCGAAGTGCTCGGACAGCAGCGATCTGCCGTTCTCCAGATCGAAGCCGCGCGTCGCATCGGAGGCGGCATTAGGAACGCCGTCGAACTCGGCAAGGAAATCCCACAACTCGCGCAGGTGCGCCCGCCCGTTGGTGGCGGCGAAGAGAGTCCCGCCGGGACGTAGCACGCGGCGAATCTCGGCCAGCGCCCGCGGGACGGCCGGTACGTGGTAGAGCATGTGGTTCGCGACGACCGCATCGCTAGAGGCGTCGGGCCGCGCGATGGACTGCGCGTCGAGGACGGCATAGGAGAAGGGGCGCGGGGCCGGCGCGAGCGTCTCCCGGGCGTCCTCCAGCATGCCGGGCGAGAAGTCGGAAAGGGTGATCTCCCATCCCGCGGGAATGCGATCCAGGTTCCGCTGCCACAGGTCGCCGCGTCCGCAGCCCAGCTCGAGCACCTGGGCCTGTGGGGGAAGGGCAAACTGGTCGAAGACCCAGCGGAGGAAGGACTGGGGGTTGACGCTGAAGCGCGCATGGAGGGCGTAGCGCGCGGAGAGGTTGCGACTGTCCCGGTACTGGTCGTCGCGAAGGTAGGCCTGGTCGGTAGAGGCGGTGGTGTTCCGCATGGAGGGAGCAATTCGTGGGGGAGGAGAGGGGGACCTGCCGAGAGCGGGGCCAGGGTCCAGGGGCCAGGGTTCAGGGGAACGGCCGGGGGGAGGAGGGCCTCAAATGTTGGCACAAAGAGGCCCGATATGGGAGAATTACCCAGACGAGGACTGGATTCTCCTCATGCTGATGCGCGCGAAAACCAGACCGGTGCAGGTAGGCACGGTGCAGATCGGCGCGGAGGCGCCGATCACTGTGCAGTCCATGACCGGCACGGACACACGGAACGTGCCGGCCACGGTGGCGCAGATTCTGCGCCTGGAAGAGGAGGGGTGCGAGATCATCCGGGTGGCCGTGCCGGACATGGAGGCGGCGCGGGCGCTGGGGGGGATCAAGGCGGGCATCCACATCCCTCTGGTGGCAGACATTCACTTCGATTATCGCCTGGCCCTGGAGGCGTTGCAGCAGGGAGTGGACAAGCTGCGCCTCAACCCGGGCAACATCCGCCGGCCCGAGCAGGTGGAGGCCGTAGTGCGGGCGGCCGCGGAGCGCGGCGTGCCGATCCGCATCGGCGTGAACTCGGGTTCGGTGCCGGAGGCGGTGCGGGCGAAGCGTGAGGGGGAAGGAGACGCGCAGGAGCAGCTTGCCGCGGCGATGGTGGAGGCGGCCTTGGGGCATGTGGAGCTGCTGGAACGGCTGAAGTTCCGCGACATCGTGGTGTCCCTAAAGGCCTTCGATCTGCGGACGACGTGGCTGGCGAACCGGCGCTTCAGCAAGGAGAGGGACTACCCGCTTCATCTCGGCATCACGGAGGCGGGGCTGTCGCCGGCCGGGATCGCGCGCTCCGCCATCGGGATGGCGACGCTGTTGCAGGAGGGGCTGGGCGATACCATCCGCGTGTCGCTGACGGGCGACCCGGTGCTGCAGGTGCGAGTGGCGCGGGAGATCCTCGCGTCGCTGGAGGTGAACACGGCGGGGATCACGCTGGTGACCTGCCCGGCGTGCGGGCGGTGTGAGGTGGACCTGGCGGCGATTGCGGGGGCGGCGGAGGAGCGGCTGCGGCCGCTGGATCGGGACCTGCGAAGCGCGGGCCGCGGGGTGCGAGTGGCCGTGATGGGGTGTGTGGTGAACGGCCCGGGGGAGGCGCGGGAGGCGGCCGTCGGGATCGCGGGGGGCAAGGGGCGGGGGGTGCTGTTCGTGGCGGGCGAACCGGTGGCGACGGTGCCGGAGGGCGAGTTGGTGGATCGGTTGGTGGCGGCGGTGAAGGGCGTGGTCGAGGAGGAGCTGCGATGAGGCACCGGCCGGCACGCCGGTTGACGGCGGTGGAGATTCTGATCATCCTGGCCGTGGTGGGAATCATCTTCGCCAGGGCCGTGCCGAGGCGCTTGGACCCCGCGCAACATGGGCGTACGCACGTGACGCGCACCCGGTCCACGGAGGGCGCGCACAACACCGTCGAATTGCCGGAGAGCCGGAAGCAGACGAGCGGGCCGGGGGCGCGCGGCGCCGGCGGCGGGTGGTGGCGGACAATGGGCCCGGTCGTGGTTCTGGCCGTGCTGGTGGCGCTGGTGCCGTTCCTGCTGCGGCGCGGGCGGGGGAAGAAACAGGGGCCGCGGCGGCGGCATCCGCCGCATGCGGAGGAGTAGAGCGAAGAGTCGAGTCGCACTGCTCCGCAGTGCTGGAGGCGAAGAGGCGGAACGGCCTCGGATCGGTTACTGCGTAGAGGGATGCTGAGCAGCAGTTTCATCCATATCCGCGGGGTGGGGCCGGCGACGGAGCAGCGCATCTGGGGACGGGGGGTGCGGGACTGGGAGACCTTCCTGCGCCACCCTGGGGAGGCGCGGCTGTCGGCGCGGACGACGGAGCGCGTCACCGCCGCGGTGACGGCCTCGCTGGCGCACCTGAGAGAGGAGGATCACGGCTACTTCGCCTCGGCACTTCCGACGCGCGAGCACTGGCGCGCGTTCCCGGAGTTCGGCCATCGCATCGCCTACCTGGACATCGAGACGACGGGGATGTCCGACGAGGCGGCGGTGACGATGGTGGGCCTGTACGACGGCACGCGCACGCGGACGTACGTGAAAGGGGAGGACCTGCAGGAGTTCGCGCAGGACATCGGGCGATACCGACTGCTGGTCACCTACAACGGGGCCGGATTCGACCTGCCATTCCTGCGGCGGCGATTCCCGTTCGTCCGGTTCGACCACCTGCACATTGACCTGTGCCCGGCGCTGCACCGGCTCGGGTACAAGGGCGGGCTGAAGCACATCGAGGAAGTGCTGGGCATCCCCCGGAGCGCGCAGACGCAGGGCCTGAGCGGGTGGGATGCGGTGTGGCTGTGGCGGGAGTACCAGCGGGGCAGCGACGAGGCCCTGGCCCTGCTGAAGGCCTACAACAGCGAGGACATCGTCAACCTGGAGACGCTGCTGGAGTTTGCCTACCCTCGACTGCGGGCGCTGGCGGGGTTCCCGGAGGCGTGAAAGTTGAGAGTTGAGAATGGGGAACGGTGCCCGGGCCACTGAGCTATGAGGATTCGCGCCTCCTGGCTGATAGTGTTCGCGGTAGTGGCGGTGAGCCTGGTCCGCGCGGACCTGCGCCAGCAGATGCCTATCATGTTGACGCGGCACAAGGTCGCCGTCGACACCTCGCCGACGCTGACGTCCGAAGAGCCGGCCCTACGGATTCCGCTGCTGACCTACAACGAACTGCATCCATTGGCGGCCGAAGCCTTCGTGGAGCGGACCGCGCCGGAGGATCCCGAGCTGTTGTTCGCGGTCGCGCTCCTCAGGGAGAGCGGGAACGGGAGGACGGAGGCCCTTCGCCGAGCTGCGGAGGCAGGTCGTCTCGCCCCGGCGTGGGCGGCCTACAGCATGTCCCTGATCCAGGCCCTGCCGCCCTATGCGTCTATCGCTGAGTACGGCGCAGACCCGGCGAATGCCGTGAGCATGGCCGAGACGGCCAAGCTTCTCCAGCAGGAGAAGCCCGGGCAGCCCGACCGACTGCGGCCGGAGGAGGTGGCGCCCGCGCGGGAGGCGATTCGCTCGTGGCAGGACGCGGACCCGGAGAACGGGCTTCCGCTGGCGGTAGAAACTAAGCTGCTCCACGCGGTGGGGAGACCGCAGGAGGCGCTCGCGCGGTGGCGGGCGGCGGCGCGGCGGCCGTCCGTGCACATCTACGAAGGGGAGGAGACGGGGGCCGTGACACGGCTGCTCATGCGGATGGGCATGCCGGAGTTTGAGGCCATTCAGGCTGCGGCCCTGCGCTTCTTCCCCCTCGTCCCGGCCTACGCTAGCTTGCGTGCCGCGGCGCGCGTGGCGCAGTACGAGGGAGGTCTAGCGAGACTGGAGGGGCGAGATGCAGACGCGATGGCGTGGTGGCAGTCCACCTGCGACATCGGCCGCGCGGTGCAGGAGAGGTCTGATGCGTACATCGGCTATCTGGTCGGTGTGGCGATCGAGGGGATTGGGGCGAGTCCGACGTGGAGGTGGTACCCGAACAGCAGGACGAGGGCGGCGGGGCCGCTTTCAGGGGGCGCGGTGTTCTATGGGAGGTACCACGACTTCTGGGTAGCACGCGCGGGGAGCGCGGCGGATAGGGAGTTGCGGGACCGGGTAGTTCAGAGCAAGGCCCGACTCGGGAAGATGCGGGGGCTGGACTTGGCCTCCATTGAGGAACAGGCGAGGGCTCTTGAGTGGATTCGGCCGCTTGGCTTCGCCTGTGCCGGGTTCGTCGTGGGGGTCGTTCTCCTCGCGTGCTATCTGATCTTCGGCTCATGGCGGCGTCAGGAGGCCGAGGCCGCGAGCAACCTTACGGCCCGCGCGGCGGTAGCGCTCGCCGCAGTAGCGCTCGTACCAGCCGCGGTCGGACTGCTGTACGCTGGCTCCGTGGTGGACTTCCTGGACCGAGGGGCCGGCCGCGCGTGGCAGGCCGTGACGGTCGGAGCGGTTCTGACCGTTGCCGCGGCGCTGCTCCTGCCACTGCTGGCGGCGTCCTCATCGCGCGAGGGCGACCGCAAGGGGCTCGCGACGTGGCGAGGCAATCTGAGGCGAGTGCTTCCAGGGCTAGTCGCCACGAGCGCGGTCTTCTTCTTGCTATGCCATCTTACTGCATCCAGCCAACGACACGCCTGGGTCAGCTATTGGCGGAGTGAAGGTCACAGTGAGATGGCGACGATCCGTCGGACCCTTGGCACGGCCTGGGACCATCCGGCGATTCCGGCGGTCGCCTGGCGGGCCGAGTATCCGCCGAATGTGAAGCGGAACTGAGAGGAACTGATGAGAGTACGTGGGTCGTGGTTGGTGGTAGTGGCGGTGATCATTGCGACGCTGGCGGTGCCGGGTCTGCGGCAACTGTGGGACGTACTCTTCCACGCCCGGGCGTATTACTTCGTCGGCCTGGGAGGCGAGCCCGCTCCACCGGGCTCTCAACGCGACCCCTTGGCGCGCTATCGCCTCCAGGCGGTGGACCTGGCGCAGCAGGCGCCGCGCGACCCGGAGCTGCTGCAGGGCGCGGGGCTGATCGCGGAGGATAGAGAAGCTGGCCTGAAGCTGCTGCGCGAGGCGGCGCAGAAGAGCACGTCGGCGACGGCGAAGGCGACGCATGCGATTCGGTTGATGACCACGCTGCCGAATCATGCGAGCCTGGCGGAGTCGGGGGGCGATCCGAGCGACCCGAAGAGCGTGGCCGCGAATGAGGAGTGGGTGCGGAAGGACCAGGCGCAGGGCGTGCCGGAGAAGCTGCAGCCGGAGGACATCGCGCCGATGATGCAGGCCTTAGGGGAGTGGGCGAAGGTGGACCCGGAGAACGCGCTGCCCCCGGCACTGGAGGCCAGATGCCTGGCGGCGACGGGGGACTATGGCGCGGCCCTGGCGCGATGGGAGGAGGCGGCGCGGCGGCCGAAGGTGGATATCTACTGGCACGAGGCGGGAGCGGCGGTGGCGCGGACTCTGGTGCGGTTGGGGATGCCGGAGCCGGAGGCGATTCAGGCCGCGATGATGGGGGACTACGGAGGGAACATGGCGGTCTACGCCCAGCTTCGCCAGGGGTCCCGGGTGGCGCAGTGGGAGGGCGGGCTGGCGATGATGCAGGGGCGGAACGCGGAGGCCGTTCGGTGGTGGCGCGCGACGAGCGACCTGGGGCGCGCACTCCAGGTCTCGGGCGAGACCTACATCGGCTATCTGGTGGGAGTGGCCGTCGAGGGGATCGGCGCTTCGCCGACGTGGAAGTGGTATCAGGGGGCGAATGTGGGCCTGGAGAAGGCACCGCTGATGGGCGGGGCGATCTTCTACGGCCGGCACCACGACTTCTACGTCAAGCAGGTGGGGGAGGCCGAGGACGCACAACTGCGCGACCGGCTGGTGAAGGCGAAGGCGCAGACGATAGCCGCGCGCGCCTACACCGAGAACACGTTCTTCCAGACGTTGCTGCGACTCAACCTGGGGTGGGTGATGCCGCTCGAACTGACGCTCGTCGCCGTCTTTGGCGCGCTGGTGTTCCTCATCGTCTATCTGGCGGGGAGGCCCTGGCGGCGGGATGGGGCGGAGGAGGCGACACGGCTCGGCTGGCCTGGGTCGGTGTTGCTCGCGCTGGTGGCCGTGGCGCCGCTGACGGCGGGCCTGGTCTATGCCGGGTCACTGAAGGACCCTCTGATCCAGGACACGGCGAAGGCGTGGCAAGCGATCACGGCGGGGGCGTTCTTCAGCCTGCTCGCGGCTATCGTGCTTCCGGCCGTGGCGGCGAAGTACACGCGCGCAGTTGGATACGGGTTCGGGGCCGCGTGGCTGGGCAACCACCGGCGGATCCTGCCGGCCGTGATCGCGGCGACGGCCCTGCTTCACCTGGGCCTCGGGCTCAAGTCGGCGCAGGCGCGGCAGGTCTGGGCGCAGGAGTGGTATCAGGGAAAGCACGACGAGATGGCACTCATGAAACAGACGCTCGGCATGGCATGGGAGCACCCGACCATCCCGCCGGGGTCGTGGTACGCGGAATACCCGGTGGTCCGCGAGGAGCAGCCTCCGAGCGGCGCGGGGGGCGGGCGCAGTCCCGCGACGCGAAGCAGAGTGTCCAGTGGGGCAAGAGCTGGGTAAGGCGGTTGCCGGGCAAGAGAAGGGGACGGGGGGACGGCGCGGGCCGTCCCCCTGTAAGTCCCTCTCAGTCGTCTCAGTCCTTGCCGAGGAGTCGGTCAAGAGGGTTTGATCCGGCCTTCTTCTGCTTCCTGCTCTGCCCCGGCGGCGTGTCGGGGCTGCCGTGCCGCTCCCAGCCGACCTTCTCGCCCCGATCCCACCCCTGCGGGCGCCGGTAGTGCGGGTCCTCGTAGGCGCCAACGAAGATGGGCGCGTGCTCGAAGTAGCGGTAGTGGTCCGGATGACTCCGGCAGTCCTTCTCCCGCAGCAGCATGGCGTCAATCACCGCGGTGCAGCCGACGCCCTTCACCCGGTGGAGTTGGAGCGGGTTGACGGAATCGGTGGGCACGAGGGCACGGAGGCGGACCCGTCCCCGGTCGAAGAGCTGCTCGAACTGCCACACGGCCTTGACGTGGCGAACGGCCTCGGCGGGGCCGGCGACCTGCATCATGCCGATGTAGGCCTTCGTGCCGAAGCTGAGGTAAGGAACGACCTTGGTCTCCCCCTCGGGCCCGCTGCCTTCGCTCTTGAACACCCCATTTATGAAGCCATTGAGCTGAGGACCGTACTGGGAGGCGGCATAGCCGATGGCGCCGGCCTTGACCACATCGCCGACGTTCCAGCCGACTGAGGGGGGAAGCTTATAGGCGTTGTGGCTGAGCGCCATGTCTACGAGGGCGCTCACGCCGAGCCCGCGCACTCGGCCCGCCCCGATCGGGCTGACCGAGTTCATGGGCATGAGCAGCTTGATGCGGAACTGCTTGTCGAGAAAGGCGGTTTCGAGCTGGACCACGGACTTGGTGCGGTCGGTGAGGGCCTGCGAGCCGGCCACCTGGGCCAGGCCCACATAGCCTTTCTCTCCCACGCTGAGGACCGGCACGACCTTGGTGCTGGTGCCGCACGGGAGGTTGTGGTTCGCGAGCAGCGTGTTGAGCCCCTTGTCGGCGGATCCGGCGACGGCGTTCACGATGACGCCGGTGGCGACCGTCTTCAGGAGCACCTCTCCGAGACTGAGCGCGAGCGCGGATCCGCCCGCCAGAAGCATTGCCGCGACAACGACTGGGACGAGTCTGCGTTTCATCCTGCTCCTCCTGCTACGTGTAGACGACGAAGTCGCCCTCATAGGGTGCTATACCATACCCGGCCGCGAGGGTCACTCGCGGCCGCTGTCTCTTTCTCAGACAACGCAGGGCGCGTTTCGTTCCGCGCCGTCCGGGTACGATACACCGGTGAGACGCCTTGTAAGATATACGTAGCAGAAGTGCGCGGCCGGTCTGCCTGCGGATTTCCCCGAGCAGAGAAAGGAGGTTGGCACCCTTGGCTCGAAACAGATCTGAGCAGGTGGCGGGCAGAGCGCTCGCATTCCGGCAGGAACACTCCAACCCGTCGGCACGTCTCAGCAGCACCTGATGCGGCCGGAAGGAATGGGAGGATGACGGTTCAGTATCGCATTCCGTGGGAGCGTATCACCGCGGTATGGATCGCCTGTCTCACGCTGATCTCTGCCTTCAGCATTGTTCTCGTTCATTAGGTCATTTCGGGAGAGGCGAGAGACAGGACGAAGAACGGGAGCGGGCTCTGCCCGCTCCCGTAACGTTGGCCGGGGGAGATCACGCGAGCTCGACGTCGCCTTCCACCTCGCCGTCGGGGTGGTTGGCGAAGTCGTTGCCGACGGCGCGGATGCGGGCGGTGCCCTCTTCGGCGGAAATGCCGACGCGCTGGGTGCGGGCGGCGCCGGTGCGAGTGTCGCGGAGGGTGTTGCCGGCGAACACGAGGTCGGAGGTCGCGGGCCGAATCCGCACGCCGGGCCCCACGTTGTCCTCGATGAGGTTGCGCTCGAAGCGATTGCGGTGGCCGGCGTTGGTCGGCTTCTCGAGCCGGAAGATGATGCCGGCGGAGGCGTTGCGGCGAACGGTGTTGCCGATGAACAGGTTGTCCGTGTCCTTGTGGCCGAGAGAGAGGCCGACGCCGAGGTTGTCGGCGATGAGGTTGTCCTCGAACCGCCCCTCCTGGACGCGCCAGCAGAGGAAGAGCCCGACGGAGCCGTTGCGCGTGCAGGTGTTACCGCGTGCGAGGGGACGGGCGGAGCCGGCGCCGAAATGCAGCCCGAGGTCGCTGGCGCCGGTGAGCAGACAGCGCTCGACGCTGATGTCCTGGGTGATCGCGGTGACGAGGCCGTCGCCACTGAAGTTGCGCACCTGGCAGTCGGCGATGGAGCACGCGCGGGACTTGACGACGTAGATGCCGGCGCCGATGCACCCGTTCATGCGCCGATTGGACTCGCGGTTGCCCTCGATGCACAGCCCCTCGGCGCGGGCCGAGTGCACCTCGGAGAAGACGAGGGGGGAGAAGGAATTGAAGACGGCGCCGTTCTGCTCGGTGCAGTAGTCGCCAATGAGGAGGCGGTCGAGATAGAGCACGTTGCCGACAACGTGGGTGACCGTGGCGACGGTCTGGGCCCAGTCGCCGGCCGCGCCGTCGAGAACCAGCACGCCCATGCCCGTGTGGAAGCCGGAGGGGTCCTCGACGGTCACCTTGGATTGGCCGTAGTCGGCGTCAATTACGAAGGGGGTGCAGACGCCGTCGGACTTGCGGAGCACGGTGTCCTCGCCCGAGCCGGCGAGACGCACGTTGGAGCGCATCCGCACGGAGTTACGGAGCAGGTACGTGCCCGGCCCGACCTCGACCGTACCGCCGCCATGCGCGGCGACGGCGTCTACCGCGCGCTGAAGGGCGAGATCGTCATTCCCGACGATGTCTCCACGATCTTGTCCAACCTTGATCACCATAACAACGCATCCTTCTTGGCGGCCGTTGCGCCAGGCCCTTCAGACGGCGGCCGGGGCAGGAGTCGGTGAGGTGTCGCCGAACGGAAGACCCATGGCCAATCGCGCGCGGGCAAGCGGTACGCGTCGTCCGCCGGCCTGGGCCGCCCAGGCGACGAAGTATCAGTATCAGCTCACCGCCCAGTCGCCGGTGGAGGTGGCGGTGTGGGTGCACGAGGAGCTGTACGCGCTGCGCTACGACATCCACGACACGCTGGAGTTCGGGATCGTCGTGTCCGGTCGCGCGGAGCGGGTGCTGCCGGGGGTGATCCTGGAGCTGGGGCCGGGGGACGTATGGATGATCCCGAGCTGGGAGCCGCACGGGGCCTGCACCACGGTGCGCGATACGAAGCTCATCATCGTGACGTTCCTGCCAGGGCTGTTCGGTGACGAGGTGCTGGGGGACGTGCCGTGGACCGAGCTGATGGCGGCCCCGGCGGAGGAACGGCCCCGGGTCAGGGACGACGCCACCCGCGCGGTGGCGCTGCAAGTGGCACGGGAGCTGGAGGCGGAGGGCGTGGGGCGTCCGGTTGGGTGGCAGGCGATGGTGCGCTGGCACCTGCTCCGGTTGCTGCTCTTGCTGCGGCGGGGATGGGAGCGGCCGGCGGGGATTCGGGCGAACCTGTCGAGCGACAACCTTGCGCGCATCACGCCGGCGCTGGAGGCGCTGCGGGCGGACCCCTATCACCGGTTGAGCCTGGGGCAGGCGGCCGACCTGTGCCGAATGAGCGCGTCGCACTTCGGCCGGCTCTTCCGGCAGACCATGCAGATGAGCTTCGGCCGATTCTGCCTGGAGGCGCGGGTGGTGTGCGCGGCGCACGACCTGGCTTCGACCGATTTGCCGATCGGGGCCCTGGCAGAACGTCTGGGCTTCTCGGACGGAAGCCATCTTCATCGGACTTTCGAGAGACACTACGGGGTAACGCCTTCCACCTATCGGGCTCGTTTCCGCTGACCGCGTCGCGCGGGGCAGGGCCCCCACGGGAGGCCCTGCCTCTACCCCCATAATAGCGGCCTCGGAGCGCCGCGTCTCTGTACCGCCGCGCCGCGTATGTGGATGATCTGGCCATAGACGGGCGCCGGGCGGCAGACACAGCTGACTCGCCGGCCGAAACGAATCGCCTTTCTGGCGCGTCTAAGTGTGCGGCCGACGGGCGAGGACCTGGCCGGGCCGGTGGCGTAGTATAGTATAGTAGGTGCCGGGAACTGCCTCCCTCACCCCGAGGGCCGACACCTGACACTCAAGGTGGAGCAACGAGCGATGGCGCAGCAAGTTCCGGTGATCACGGAGTTGAACCTGTACGTGGACGATGCGGCAATCGAGCTGATTCCGCGACGGGAGGCGATGCGCTTGCAAGTGCTTCCCATCCAGCTGGTCGGGAACCAGTTGATGGTGGCGATGGTGCAGCCCGAGGACATTCTCAAGCTGGACGAACTGCGCCGCATCACCGGCCGGGAGATCCGGCCCGCGCGCGCGGACCTTCGCGTTATTGACCGGGGAATCAGCCGCTTCTACGGGGAGAGGGACGAACTGGAAACGGCCCAGGCCCTGGTGGAACCGGGGCTGGTAGTGCAGGCCGACCAAGCGGCCGGGCTGACCGGATTCGGCGAGGACGCCCCGGCCGTGTCGCTGGTCAACGAGCTGATCGAGACGGCCATTATGGCGCGGGCGAGCGACATCCACATCGAGCCCGGGACGAATCGGCTGCAGGTGCGCCTGCGGGTGGACGGGGTGCTGTTCGACCACCAGGCCTACCCGAATGACCTGCACCTGGCCGTAACCTCCCGCGTCAAGATCATGGCAGGAATGGATATCGGCGAGCGGCGCCTGCCGCAGGACGGGCGGTTCGACGCGCGGCTGCGGGGCCGGGTGTTCGATATCCGCGCCTCGGTGGTGCCCTCCATTGCGGGCGAGAAGCTGGTGCTCCGCCTCCTTCCCAAGACCGCGACGGGCATGAAGCTGAGTGAATTGGGGTTCGGCGCCGACCACCTGGTGGTGATGGAGGAACTGGTGAAGCGGCCGCACGGGATGATCTTCGCCACGGGGCCGACGGGTTCGGGCAAAACCACGACGCTGTACGCAGTGCTCTCCCGCCTCGATCGGGTGGGGAAGAACGTGATCACCATCGAGGACCCGGTGGAATATCAGTTGACGCGGGCGACGCAGATCCAGGTTCACGAGAAGATCGGGCTGGACTTCGCCTCCGGGCTGCGCGCGATTCTGCGCCAGGACCCGGACGTGATCATGGTGGGTGAGATCCGCGACCTGGAGTCGCTGCGGATGGCGATCCAGTCGGCCCTGACCGGCCACCTCGTGCTGACCACGGTGCACTGCAACGACGCGGCGAGCGGTGCCTCCCGTCTGGTGGACATGGGGGCGGAGCCGTTCCTGGTGGCTTCGGCCGCCTCGGTGTTCCTCTCCCAGCGGCTGGTGCGGCGGATCTGCGAGCAGTGCCGGGCGGAGGCGGTGCCGAAGGAGGACGAGGAGCGCGCGCTCGAGCTGGGGGATGAAGGCCCGTTCTACCGGGGGCGCGGCTGTGACCACTGCCGAGGGACGGGCTACTACGGGCGGACGAGCGTGTTCGAGATCATGCTGGTGAACGATGCCATCGCCTCGGCGATCACCCGGCGGGAAACGGCCGGGGAGATCCGCCATCTGGCGCACTCGCTGGGGATGCGGAGTCTGCGGGACGACGCGGTGCAGAAGGCGAAGGAAGGCATTACGACGCTGGAGGAAGTCGTTCGCGCGGTGTGGGTCGGGGAGGGGTAGGCGTTCGGGGATCGGGCGTCGGGGTCCAAGGGAGGACCTATCCATGTTGCGCGCCTGCCTGCGCGGGCTGTGGCTTGCCGCCGTAGCACTTCTTTCAACGGTCGCCCTCCGCGCCGCCACCTCGCTCGCCCTCCCCGGCGAGAATGCCCCCGCGGTCGTGCTGTGGACGGCTGAGGCCTCCTATTCGGGTGAGGCGCTGGCGGACGCGCGGCTGGACAAGCCGGTGCAGTTCTGGCACGCCGGTCTCACCGTGGCCGAGGTCTTCGCCCGAATCAAAGACCAGACCGGCGTCGAGGTGCTCTTCTGGCCGGCGGACGATGCCAATAGGCGAATGCGCGTCACCCTGTACCTGAATCCCAAGGGGCCTCCTGTCCTGCGCGATCTCTTCGCGCAGCTCGCGTGGGTGACGGACAGCTCGTTCGGTTGCACCGAGACGGAGCCGCGAAAGTATTACCTGCTGGGTGCACCGACCGACCCCGAGCTGGTGCCGCAGCTCTATCGCGAGCAGGCGACGCGGGAGGCAAAAGCGGAGAAAGAGCGGGAGGAGCACGACAGGCAGGTCCGCGCGCGTGCGCGGGAGGCCTTCGCGAGCTATCGGCAGGCGCTGGCGCTCTCCCGGGAGGCATTGATCGCGCGCTACCGGGGGAAGGATGATCGGTTGCTCTACAATCTCCTCGACGCGAACCAGCGCTCCCTGGTGGAGTCCCTGTGTGCGCTGCCGGAGGCCGACCTGAGGGTCCTGTGGGACACGGGGAGACTGAGTCGCCGCGCGTCGGAGTTGAGCCCCTCGGCGCGCGCCGCCGCTCGGGGGGCCCTGACGAGAGTTCCCCCGCGAAACCGGGCGGGGGAGCTGGACCAAGCTGAGTGGTTGGTGTTCGATCTCGGGATTTCGATCAGCGCGAGCACTAAAGAGGGGTTGCTGGGCTTTGGCGGCCTGCAGTTCCCGCAGCAGGGGGCAGAGAACGAGTTCAACCCTCGGGAACAGGTCGCGCTGCGGCGAGCACTCGGTGAGATGATCGGCAAGGAAGACGAAGACCGGCTTCTCCGACAGGCCGCGGAGGAGAGCCGTAGGAGGAGGGAGGACAAAAGAGCCCAGGACGTGCTCACCGCGCTCGGCGTGGCGAAGGTCTCGAGGTCTGCGCGAGATCGGCTTCTCGCAGCCTCCCTTCCCTGGGAAGAGCGCCACAGCTACCTGCTCTGGCAGGTGGAGGAGGCCGTGGCGCTGCTCTCGGGATATGATATCGTCTCCGATTGCTCTTGGTCTCAGCCGTCATTCCCGCAGGGCGTTCTCCTGGCTCTGGATCCGGGATACCGGGCGGCCGGGCGGGAGAGAGCGGCCCAGGTGCAGGCCTGGATAACGGCCCACCCGGCAGAGATGCAGGAGGCCCGCCAGAGTGGTTCCGACCAACCGCTGGCCGAGCTCGTCAAGCTCCAACAGGCGCCGCCCAGGCCGGAGCCGTTGCTCTACTGGTTGCAGGCCATGTGCTTCTACCGGGCGGACCGCGATAAGCTTCTTGACTACGCCGACGGCCTCTCCGGCTGGGACTGGGGCGACGCGGGCCGTTTCCTCCGCTTTCGGACGCCCTTTCTCAGCGCCTTCCGGAGCGGCCTGCTGCCGGAGGACTTCGTCAACGAAGCCGTGGCCTACTTCGCGCCGAGCGCAGAAGCGACGACGAAGCAGGAAGCGGCCGCCGCGCCGCAGAGCGTCCGGCCCCCGTTGGACAAGATGATGTGGTTTGGCCTCCACATCAACGAAACGCAATCCATGTTTGGGGGCAAGTTGACCTACGAGGATCCGACCTCCCCGCTCGCGCCACTCCGCCAGTCGGTGTTGGCCGAACTGACCGATACTATGAAGCGAGCGGTGCGGCACTTCACGTTCCTCAGCTCCCTCTCCCCGGGGCAGATGGCGAAGATGTGCGGAGGCGGACTACCGTGGTCCGCCCTTTCCCCGGCCCAGCAGCGCACGTTCCTCGGCGGGCTCCATGGGTCTCCGCATTTCCGGGAACTGCTGGGGACAAAGGTAGACCAAGCGGTGATCTACTTCGAGGGCCGCGGACGCGAGCCTTCGGCCGAACCGCCCAAGGAGCCAGGGGAGGGCGAGTTGCTGTGTGTCAGATTCGGGGAGGAGAGCTTCCACCTCGCGTGGATCAAGTTCACCCAGCACTTCATGCCGACTCCGGTCCGGCCTACGTCCGAGGTCTTCCCCGGGCTGCCTCCGGCGCCAACGAAGGAGAGTGGGAAATGACGCGGGCAATGCCGTGTGTAGTCCTCTTGTTCTTTCTGTCCGCGGGGGCCGCAACCGCCGCGGTTACTCCTCTCGCGCTGCCCGGCCTGAACGCGCCGGCCGTCGTCTTCTGGACGGCGGGCGCCTCCTACCCGACCGAGCCGCTCGCGGACGCGCGGCTGGACAAGCCGGTGCAGTTCTGGCGGACGGCCATCCCGATGGCGGAGGTCGCCACTGCGATCAAGGAGCAGACGGCGGTCGAAATGCGCTTCTGGCCGCCGGATGATGTCAACCAGCGGATCCGGGTGAACCTGTATCTGAACGCCAAGTCGCCGCCGACGCTGCGGGATCTGATGGCGCAACTCGCCTGGGTACTGGATTGCTCGTTCGCATGCACGGAGCATGACCTGCGGGTGTACTACCTCCTTGGCTCCGGCGCGGGCCAGGGCATAGAAGAGGAGATCGCGGCCGACGAGCAGTCGCAGTCGAGGGCTCGCCAACGGCGCTTGGAGGAGTACGAAGTCAAGCTTCGGTTTCGCGCGGAGGAGTACCGAACCGCGCTCGCGCTCTCCCGCGGACAGTTGATCGAGACTTACCGCGGCGTGGATGACCGCCTTCTGTTCGACTTGCTCGATTCCAGTGCTCGCGCGGCGGCTCAGTTCGTGATTTCGCTTTCTGCAGAACAGCTTCATGCTCTGGTGGTCCAACAGAGATGCGATCTCCCCTGGGCAGACCTCTCACCTCAGCAGCGCGCTCTGATCGCGGGCGCCTTCGGGTACAGTGGGTTCTCGGAGGGGAGTATCATCACGCTCGTCCACCGCTCCGGGGCCACGGTATATCTCCAAGCCGAAGAGGTCGGGCGCGCGGTGCGCACTCTGTTCAGTCGCGACATTCCCTTTTCCGTCCCGGAGCACATCCGATTCCGGACGGACCTTGGTGAGAAGGTGAGTGAAGAAGACCGGCAAGGTCTGTTCGCGGGTGAGGCCCAGCGCCGCAACGCGGAGGAGACGGAGGTTGCCAAGCGGCGCGACAGGTATGGCGCTGAAGCCCTTTCCAAGCTCGCACTTTCTGTCAGGAACAGGAACCGCCTGTTAGCGGCGCGACTTGCCTGGGACCCGGAGCGCGAGTACGCCCCCTGGCAGGTGCAAGAGGCCGTCGCGACGCTCACCGGGCTGAACGTCATCTCGGACTGCTTCTACCAACCCACTCGTCGGATCTACGGATTCGACGTACTAGACCCCGAGTATCAAGCCCAGGAAAGGGCGCGCGAGGCGCGCCTCCAAGAGTTGCTCGGATCCTATCCGGCACTCAATGACGACGAGCCCAGGGGCGTGCCCGAGGAGGTCCGTAGCGAGTTCGACCGTCTCCAGGAGCCTAGCCCGGCTTCTTTCCCGGTGCTGTACTGGCTCGTGCGCATGTATCAGGATGGGGCCAATCGCAACCTTTCCTCAGCGCGCCACGATCCCTGGGGGTGGGAATGGGGCAGTGCCGGCGATTTCCTTTACGCCCGCAGTTCCTACCGCGATCTTCTGCGCGGCGCAATGCTTCCCGAGGGAAGCCTGTCCCGCCTGCCCGTAGGGGAGGAGGTCTCGCGCGGGACAGCCGAGTCCTCCGCACCCCCTCCCGCGCCCCTCCCGAACCGTACCATCGAGGAGGCGGCCCGTTTCATTCACCCCCTGCACGACCTCCAGGTGGAACTTGGCCCGCAACTGATCTACGAGGACCCCTCCACCCGCGCAGGGCTGCGCTCTCTGCGGCGGCGCGCCCAATACGCACACGCTCTCCGTGAGGCGCTGCCCCTCCTGCGCCTGCTCGCCATCTTGTCTGAGAGACAGTGGCACCGGTTGCGGCGGTCCGGCCTCAACTGTGAGTACAACCTAACTCCGGCCCAACAGGCCCTGCCCGTGGTCCAGCAAGCCTGGGAGAAATCGCGCTCTGCCCGGCCGGAAGCCCACTCTATTCCCCTGTCCAAGCTTGCCCTGCAAGTCGCCCCCGCCCCTGGGGATAGTGAGTCATCGTCACGGCGAATTACGGACGCGACCTTTGTCGCTGAAGGAAGAACCATTACCGACTGTCACTGGGGATTCCCTGAGTACGAAAGCCCCTCCCCCAAACCCCTCCCGCACCTCGTCCCGCCGCCTTCGTTGGTGGGCGCTCCGGTTCAGGAATGAGGTCATGTCATTGCATACTGAAACCATGCAGAGGGACCTGCTTCGCCTCGGGTTGAAGATCCCGCTCCAGGTTTCCGCCGGTGACGAATCGGAGAAACCGCTCGCGACCGCGGTGGGGCAGTTGCAGGCACTGCTGGCCGACCACGGGATCGAGTGCAGGATAGCCGCCCTCCCGAAGAGCCCAGGCATCTTGCTGGAGACGCTTGCGACCGCCTCCCCAGACCTGGTGGCCGGACGGCCGATGGGCGAGGCGAGTCCCGAGCACGACGCCTACCAGATCATCCAGGCGGAGGCGGGGAGCGACGTCCACGTGATTGGCTCCAACCCCCGCTCCGTGGTCTACGGCGTCTACGCGTTCTACGACCTGCTTCAGCAAGAAGTGGAGCCGCCCCTGAACGTTTTCGAGAGGGCGTTCTTCAAGCATCGCATCATGTGCCCGACCATCGAAGGGCGGTCCGACAACCCGGACAACCTCGCGTATCTCTCCCGGATGGGTGTGAACACGACGTTCCTGCGGGCCCGCATGTGCCCCATCACCGATGTGAAGCACTTCTTCTTCTATGTCCGGGACGATGAGCACGTGCCGGGGATCTCCAAGCACAACCCGCCCAACCCGGAGATCGTCAAGATGGCCAGCGGATGCTACCGGTTCGCGCAAGGCTACGGCCTGGACACGATCATCTTCATGGACGAGCCGGTGGCGGTGGCGCCGAAGGACAAGAAGGACCAGCAGGAGGACATGCTGATTCCGGAAACGCTGGCCGAGTTGGATGCCGATATGGTGGGCGAGCCGGCCACCGTGCGCTATCGGGAGGATGGCTGGAAGGCCCTCTCCGTGTTCCATCCGAAGATCGAGCAGCATTACGAAGCCATGATGAGCAGGATCATGGAGCTGTTCCCACGCCTCAGTCTGCTCTATCTCTATAACGAAGACGCGGGCGCGAGTAACTGCACGCCACAGAGCGATCCGCGCGCACAGGAGCAGTATCCCGCCGGCTACACGGGCTTTCCGTATCGCGCGTATAACCATCTGGCGGAACTGCTGCAGAACACGGCCCGCACGTACCGCCCCGACTTTCGCGTCCTGATCCCGACCTTCCATTGGGGGATGGATTCGGACGCGCGGCCGCGGTTCCTCGGAGACTTGCCGCGCGACGTCGCCGTGGACCTCGTCGCCTACAACGACTGCGTGCCCTTTGTCAGCAAGATGCCGGACTGGGGCAGGGAGCTCTGCCGGACTCTCGAGGCGCGGCCGGATGTTGATCTGATGTGCGAGGACGACTTCACCGGCACGAACGAGGACCAGCTCCGGGAGGTGACGGCCGGCTATCCCATGCCGCTGCGCACCTGGAAGAAGATGCACGTCTATGCCCAGGCCGGCGCGGTCGGCGTCATCCAGCATCACGTCGGCGGCCCCACCTTCGGTGCGAACAGCCTTAACGACCTCGCCTGGCGCATCTTCTCCTGGAATCCGTTGATGAACGAGGAGGAGGCGCGGGCCACGGTTCGCCGTCTCCTGCTCGCGCAGTTCGGCAGCACCGAGGCCGCGGAGAAGATGGGGCAGGCCTGCGACGCGGTGGACCGCTGCCTGGACGCGGATGAGGCCGGCTCGGCCGACCGTCCCTATCAGGCCCGCTTCGGACACGGGCTGCAGAACCTGTTCGCCGATGCGTTGCTCTTCAGCAAACAAGCCTACCTGGCGACAAGTCTCGACCGCTATTTCTCTGTCGGCTGGGAAGGACGGGCGGAGCGGTGGTTGGAGACGCTCCGTCGGGAAGTGGCTGCCCTCTGCGAGGCGGTCCGCTGCGCGCGGGAAGCCGTCGCGTTGACGCCGACAGACCGGAAGCCGCGCTATATCTACCGAGAGTGGCCCGCGCTCACGGACTGCCGCGCCTATGCGACCGGGATCGCGGAGGCGATTCAGACTATGCTCTGCTTCAAGCGCTCCATGATGCACCGCCTCGTCTTCAGCGGCATCGGCGGGGCAGGGGAGGAGGAGATCGCGGCGGCGCGCGCGGCCGAGATCGAGAACTGCCGCGAGATGCGGAAGGCGCTCGCCGCCCGCCGGCCCTGGCTGCAGTCGCCTTCCGGGCAGAGGACCATGGCGCTGGCGGAGCAGGTAGTTTCTAAGAAGTTGGCGGCGATGGAGAACGAAGCGGTGTAGTCGCGGACTGCAGAGTTGCCGGCTCTATCTCCGTCCCCGGGTAGTAGTGGGCGAGGATCTGAGACGCGCTGAGTCCCTGCTTCGCGAGCGCGTTGGCACCCCACTGGCAGAGGCCCACGCCGTGGCCGTTCCCCCAGCCGGTGAAGCTGATGGTGTCGCTGGCGATGTCCGCGACGAAGTCCGCACTGGGGAGCGCGTCCGCCCCGAGAGCCCGCGTGACAGCCTGTCGGAGGGCGCCTGCCGGCACGGTCCATTCCGCGTCCTTCCCGACCAGGCGATAGTGGTCGGCGCGGCCACCGTGCTCGCAGCCGCGGGGCTGAACCATGGTGACCGGCGCCGTCACCCCGTACGTGGCGAGCGCCCCGGAGAGTTGCTCCTGGGTGATCCGTCGTGTCCAGCGCGCCTTAGGAGAGGCCTGGCAAAGCGGTGCGACGGCGTAGGTGTCGTCCACGGAGATGAGATAGGGCAGCGGTCGGGCGCCAGGCCACGCGGTTTCGACGGCGGCCGTCTGTCCGCCGCAGGTGTCGTGATACACGACGCTGGCCAAGGCGCCGCGATAGGTGAGGATCAGCCCCTTTGTCTCCTCGATGGCCGCGTCCACGCGGCGGTCCTCCCAGTCCACACCGAGGTAGGCTTGGCAGTGCACACGGTCGCAAAGGTTGAAGCCGTCGCGGGCGTGTCGGGCACGGTTTACCAGGGCGTAGGTGCGAGCGGTGATCACCTGGGCTTTGAGCGCCTCCGGCGCGAACTCGGCCGGCATCTCGGCCGGCACCACACCGCGGAGGTAGTCCTCCAATTCCACCTGGTTGATGAGCTGCAGGGAATCGCCGGTCGCGGCCAGGCGGAGCGTGCCGCGATAGGTGCGCGCCTTCCCTGCACCTGGACAGACGCGCAGCGGTGACGCAGAAGAGATCAGGAATCCCACGTCGAGCCCCTCGGCGCCGCCGTCGGAACGCTGCAGGCGCACGGCGCCGACCTTGGCGGAGAGCGTGAGCGTGATGCCTCGCGGCAACTCTCGCGCTTCCTCCTCTCCCGGCGACTCGAGGCGCAGGGCGGATTGGCTGTCAATGGTACAGGCGGTGATACGCTGGCCGGAGAAGATACCGACGTCCAGCGTCGTCTCGGCCGCCAGGGCGCGGCCGGCGAAGGCGATCAGGACGAAGCTCAGGAGCAGGGCGAGGTGTCGCATACCCAGTTCGGTTACCACGACGAGGCGCGTTCCTCTCATGCAGGGGGCGGGGATGCCGGATGAGCAGTACTTCACCCGCCGCCCCACGTCCGAGGGAGGGGCGCTGACCCTCACGCTTACGCTGCGCGGGCGGGAGTACACCTTCGTCACGGAGGCCGGCGTCTTCTCCCGCGCGCGGATTGACCCCGGCACTAAGCTGCTGCTGCAGCACTTGCCCGTGCCAAGCGGGGCACGCGTGCTCGACCTCGGCTGCGGCTACGGCGCGGTGGGGGTGGTGGCGGGAACGCTGGCACCGGAGGGTCGAGTTACATTAGTGGATATCAACGAACGCGCGGTCGAGCTGGCGCGCACGAATCTGGTCGCGAACGAGGTCGCCAACGCGGAAGTCCTGCAGAGCGACGGCTTCGAGGCGATTGCGGAGCAGGAGTTTGACGTGATCGCGCTCAACCCGCCGATCCGCGCCGGGCTCGCGGTCGTGCACCGGCTGATCGAGGAATCGGCGCACCACTTGGCCCCGGGTGGGACGTTCTACCTCGTCGGCCGGACCCAACAAGGGGCCGTCCGGCTGGCGAAGAAGATGGCGGAGGTCGTGGGGCCGGTGGAGGAGCTCGCGAAGGGCGGCGGCTATCGGGTGTACGTGGCTCGCCGCGCCTAGGCGAGCGGAAAGGGCATCTCATGCGAGAAGAGTCCCGGTCGTTCCTGGAGCGGCTGGTCAATACGCCGAGTCCCTCGGGCTTCGAATGGCCCGCGCAGGAAGTGATACGCGAGTACCTGACGCCGTACGCGGATGACATCCGGGTGGACGTGATGGGCAACCTGATCGCCACGCTCAACCCAGAGGGGAAGCCGCGGGTGATGTTGGCGGGTCACTGCGACGAGATCGGCCTGATGGTGCGCTTCATCACCGAGGAGGGCTTCGTGCACTTCTCGCCCATCGGCGGCGTGGACCCGCACCTCGTCACCGGCCAGAAGGTCAACATTCGGGGCCGCAACGGAGCGGTGTTGGGCGTAGTGGGAAAGAAGGCGATCCATCTGATGGAGGCCGACGAGCGCAAGAAGGTGCTCGACTTCCACCAGCAGTGGATTGACATCGGTGCCCGGAACCGGGAGGAGGCGGAGGACCGCATCGCGGTGGGCGACCCGATCACCTTCGCGCACGAGTTCGATCAACTGGGAGGCGAGATCGCAGTGGCACGGAGCTTCGATGACAAGATGGGCAGCTTCGTCTGCGCGGAGGCCTTGCGGCTCGCGCGGGAGCGGCGCATCGGCGCGTGCCTGGTGGCGGTGTCCACGGTGCAGGAGGAGGTGGGGGCCCGAGGGGCGGCGACCAGCGCGTTCTCCGTCCAGCCGGACGTCGCCATCGCCGTGGACGTCGGCCATGCCACGGATTACCCGGACGCGGACAAGAAGCGCGTGGGCGACACGCGACTGGGGCGCGGTCCGATCCTGCACCGCGGAGCGAACATCAACCCGGTGGTGGCCGAGCGGTTGTTCGCGGCGGCAAAGTCAGCCGGGATCGGCTATCAGATGCAAGCGATGCCGGGCCGCAGCGGCACCGACGCGTGGGAGATGCAGATCGCCCGCGGGGGGATTGCGACCGCGGTGGTGAGTGTGCCGCTGCGCTACATGCACACCCCGATCGAGGTGATGCACCTCGGCGATATCGAGGCGAGCGCGGCCCTGCTGGCCGAGTTCGCGGCCGGGCTCACGCCTGACGTGAGCTTCGTACCGGGCTAGGTGGAGGAGCAGATGAAGGAACTGGCACTGCGGGCCGTACGACAGGCGGTTCGAAGCGGCGCAAGCTACGCGGACGCGCGCGTCCTGGTCCGGCGCCATCAGTCCGTCAACACCAAAAACGGCGCGGCCTCCGCGCTCTCGGAGATGACGGAGCAGGGGCTGGGGGTGCGGGTGATCGCCGACGGCGCGTGGGGGTTCGCCGCGACGGCGGCCCTCCGGCCGGAGGAGGTGGAGGGCGCAGCCGAGCTGGCCGTGCGCATCGCCCGTGCCAGCGCGAGCCTGAGCCAGGCCCATGTCGAACTCGCCCCGCGGGCGCCCGTGCAGGCCGAATGGCACTCGCCCTACCAGACCGATCCCTTCTCCATCGCGCTAGAGCAGAAGCTAGCTGTGCTGCTCGAAGCCGACGCCGCCATGCGTGCGGTATCCGGCGTGCGCGTCGCCACCGGAGAGATGAACTTCCACAAGGAAGAGAAGTGGTTCGCAGACAGCGACGGCGCGAACATCTACCAGACCCGCATCCAATCCGGTGCGATGATCCAGGCGACGGCCGAGGGGGAGGGGGAGGTGCAGCGGCGCTCGTATCCCAGTTCGCTGGACGGCGACAACGCGAACGCCGGCTGGGAGCTGGTCGAGGGGTACGACTACCCCGGGAATGCCCGCCGCATCGCGGAGGAAGCGGTGGCCCTGCTCACCGCGGAGCCCTGCCCGTCGAAGGTCACGACGCTGCTCCTCGAAGGCAGCCAGCTCGCCCTCCAGGTGCACGAATCCTGCGGCCATCCCACGGAACTGGACCGCGTCTTCGGCACCGAGCGGAGCTACGCCGGCACCTCCTTCCTCACGCCGGAGAAGCGGGATGAGCTGCGCTACGGATCGGAACTGGTGAACCTGTACGCGGACGCGACCTTGCCAGGGGCACTGGGCAGCTTCGGCTTCGACGACGAGGGCGTGCCGGCGCAGCGGGTGGACCTGGTGAAGGCAGGGATGTTCACTGGCTATCTGAGCTCCCGCGAGACCGCGGCGCGGCTCGGAATCACCAGCGGCGGGGCAATGCGCGCGAGCGGTTGGGAGCGCGTGCCGCTGATCCGCATGACCAACATCAACCTGGCGCCGGGCACCTCGAGTCTCGACCAGATGATTCGAGAGACCGACGACGGGATCTATGCCGCGACCACCAAGAGCTGGAGCATTGACGACCGCCGGCTGAACTTCCAGTTCGCCACCGAGATTGCGTGGGAGATCAAGAACGGCCAGCTCGGCCGGATGTTCCGCAATACGACCTATCAGGGGATCACCCCGGAGTTCTGGGGCGGTTGCGACGCGATCGCCGGCCCGGATGAATGGCACCCGTGGGGCCTCACCTCCTGCGGCAAGGGCGAACCGATGCAAGTGATGTGGGTCGGGCACGCGGTGGCGCCGGCGCGGTTCCGCAATGTGCGGGTGGGAGTGGGCGGGTAGCGATTTCCCCGCTACAGAGGCATCGCCAGAATACGATGGATATTCAGATCGAAGAGATTGGCGCTCGCGGCCGACGTCGCTACGATCGCGGTATCGGCCCCGTGGCCGGTGCCTGCGACCGATACCACCTCCACGCCTTCGGGCAGGAGGCCGGCGTCGCAGGCCATCGCGATGATCTCGACGCACACCTTCATGCCCTGGGAGAAGAGGTACAGCGTCTCGGCGATGATCGCGGTGGGAGGGAAGCCGCCGTCGAACTTCGCGCGCAGGGCGCGGTCGGCCCCGCCGGTGAGGACGTGGGTGCCGCCCACGAAGGCTACGCCGGCCTTCTCCATCGCGGCGACGTGCTTGGGATCCACCTTGACGTCGTAGATGGCGTCTATGGCCGGCGCCATCTTCACCGCGACCACGTTCACCTTCGGGTGGGAGAGCTTGAGTGGGGCGAACTTCGCGCCCACGTATCCCGTGCACGAAGCCACCACGACATGCTTCGTTCGGTGCGCGGCCAGATAGGCGTCCACCGTTTCAACTACGACGCGGGTGTTGGCCGCGGCCTTCGTGACGTCTTCAAAATAGACAACAGATTCTTTGGTAGGCATGGTTACGCCTCCGCGTGGCAGTGCTCCCCGCTGATTCGGCAGCACCTTGGTGCTTCCTGCCTCGTTGCGCGCCAGTCCGCCGGCGCATGACTCGAACGGTCTGAGGAGAGAACCATGCTTGGCAAAGACGACAGCCTGAACCTGACCGAAACGGCGCTCGCGGCCTGCACCTGCGACCAGGCGGAGGTCGTCCTCCACCGGGAGGACCGCGCCCTCACCCGCTTCGCGGAGTCGGTCATTCACCAGAATGTCGCCGAGGCGAACGCCACGTTCTCGGTGCGGGCCGTGGTCGGCAAGCGCATCGCCGCGGCGAAGACGAATCAGCTCACCGCCGAGGCGGCCCGGGAGACGGCACAGCGCGCGCAGGAGCTAGCCGCGGTATCGGCGGAGGACAAGGATTTCCGCTCGCTGGCGACACCCCAGCCAATCCGCGAAGTGCCGAGCTATGCCGCGACCACGGCAGCGTCTACCCCCGAGGCGCGCGCGGCGGCCGTGCAGGAGGCCATCGCGGCGGCGCAGCGCGAGGGCTGCCTCGCCTCCGGCTCGCTGTCGGTGGAGACGGCCGAGGTAGCCATCGGCAACTCCCTCGGCGTCCGCGCCTACGCGCCCGTGACACAGGCCTCCTTCGTCACCGTGATCGCCGACGACACTTCCAGCGGCTACGCGGACTGGTACGGGACCGACCTCTCGCAGTTCGACCCGCGGGCGATTGCGGAGAGAGCGGTGCGGAAGTGCGTCGCTGGACGCGGTGCGGAGGCCATCGAGCCGGGCGTTTACACCGTGATCCTAGAGCCGCCCGCGGTGGGCGACATGCTCAGCCTCCTCTCCTGGATCGGCTTCGGGGCGAATGCCTATCAGGAGGGGCGCAGCTTCCTGTCCGGCCGCCTCGGGGAGAAGGTGATGGGCCCGAACGTCTCCATCTGGGATGACGGGACGGACCCGCGGGGACTGCCGTTCGCCTTCGACTGGGAAGGCATGCCGAAGCGGAAGGTGATGCTGATCGAGAAGGGCGTCGCCGCCGGCGTCGCCTACGACACCTACGCGGCCGGCAAGGAGGACAAGGAGACCACCGGCAACGCCCTCCCCGCCCCGAACACCTACGGCCCGCTGCCCACCAGTCTCTTCATGAACACCGGCGACGCGTCTCTCGATGAGATGATCGCCGCCACGGATCGCGGCCTGCTCGTGACCCGCTTTCACTACACCAACATCGTCCACGAGAAGCAGACCATCATCACCGGCATGACCCGTGACGGCACCTTCCTCATCGAAGCTGGGAAGATCGTGCGTCCGGTGCAGAACCTGCGCTTCACGCAGAGCATCACGGAGGCCCTCTCCGCGGTGGAGATGATCGGCCGCGAGGGCCGGCTGTGCGAGAGCGGCTACGCCTACACGCCGGCGATCAAGGTAGCGCGGTTCAACTTCACGAGCTGAGGGAACCATGGCGAACGAAGAGATCATTGACGGCATTCCGATGGATCTGTCCCGCCTGCCCGCCGAGCTCCATGGTCTGATCCCGCTCATCCGGAAGTGGTCCACGAGTGATGATGTGGACCGCACGGAGCAGTGGGAGGCGGCCTCCACAGAGGAGTTGCAGGCCCTGTTCCACGCCGTATGGCCGCACATGAGTGCCATCAACGCCTATCTGGACGAGGCCGACAAGCTCACGCCCTACCCGGACGAGGCGATGGCGCTCGGGAGGCTGGCGGAGGGGGTGTGCGAGGTGCAGTTCGTCCTGCGGGAACGAACCGGCCGCGATCCCGCCGCGGGTTGACACGCCGCCTCCTTCCGCGCATCATACGGACAGCCGGACCTGAGGAGGTCATCCATGCTGCGCGCCCTGGTCTTCCTGCTGCTGTCGCTGCTGTCTCTCCCGGCGTCCGCCGCCACCTATTACCTGGACGGGAAGAACGGCGACGACGCGCGGGACGGCCGGGCGAAGGCCACAGCCTGGAAGAGCTTCGACAAGGTGAACGCGGCGCTGCAGGCCGGCGACACCTGCCTGCTCCGCGGGGGCCGCTATGAAACGGCGTGGATCTCGCCGGCCAACTCCGGTAAGCCCGGCGCACCCATCACCTACGCCGCGGCGAAGGGGGAGACCCCTGAGCTGACCGGCGGCCGGTATGGGTGCATCGTGTTTCTGGACGGCAAGAGCTACATCACGGTGCGCGGCCTGCGGATCTTCTCTCCGGCCGAGCACGACTGGGTGGTGCGCATCAGCGGCAAAGACGCGCATCACAACCGGCTCGAGCAGTGCGATGTCTCCGATCCCGATGGCTACGCGCCCGTGGTCATTGCCTCCGGTGCGCACGACAACGTGGTGACGGACTGCACCCTTCACGATACCGGTCATGGGAGCGAGGGCTCGGGCGACTGCATCGTGGTGAACGAGGGCGCGCACCACAACACCATCACCCGCAACCGCTGCTACAACGGGTGCCACTCCCAGATCATGGCGCTCAACGGGTCGCACCACAACGTCATCACGGACAACGAGTTGTACGCCACCAGGCGCGACTGGGCCGGGGCGGGGGTGAACGTTCCTCGCGGTACGGACGCCAGCGTCATCGAGGGCAACCGCATTCACGACCTGGGGTATATCACCGATCAGAAGTGCGCCATCCAGGTTGACAGCGCGCACAACAGCATTCGCAACAATGTCATCTACAACGTCGGCGCCTTCGGCATCGCCCTCCAGTCCTATCGCTACGGCGGACAGAAGCAGGAGGCGGTCGGCAACGTGGTGGCCAACAACACGCTGTACCACTGCGGCCGGCAGCCACTCAGCGTCGTCTCCAAGGGCGACTGCGTCTCCCGCGACAACCGGGTGGAGCGAAACATCGTGGTCAGCAACGCGCAGCAATGGTACGGCGTGGACGCGTGGGCCCTGGTGTTCGACACCTACCATCTGGAGAAGCCGGTCCAGCCCGGCGAATGGTTGGGCAACGTGTTCGCGGACAACGTCTTCTTCCACGCCACCGCGGGGGAGCCGAACATGGTGCTCTACAATCACCGCGGCCCGGCGGTCACGTGGTCCGTCCCGGCGGTGGAGGCCGCCTACCCGAAGACCTTCCATGGCAACCTCGAAGCCGATCCGCAGTTCGTGAACCCGGCGAAGGGCGACTTTCGCCTCGCTCCGGGCAGCCCCGCGCAGGCGCGGCGCGCGGGAGCCACCTTCGTGGAGGCGCACTAGCATGCTGCGTACAGGATTCTCAGCCGCACTCGTCATACTGCTGGCCTCTGCCGCCGCCGCGGCCACGTACCACGTCGCGCCTGCCGGCAGCGACACCGGCCCCGGCTCGCACGCGAAGCCCTGGGCCACGCTTCAGCACGCGGTGGACACGGTCCAGCCCGGCGATACCACCCTCGTGGAGTCCGGCACCTACGCGGGCTGCCGCATCGGGGGCTCCGGGGGGAAGGGCAGGCCGTGCACGCTGAAGGCGGCGCCGAAGGCGAAGGTGGTGCTCGACCGGCCCAGCGCGAAGAGCGTGCGCCACAGCATCATCGAGCTTCAGGCGGACGACGGAGAAGTGTCGTTCTGGGTGATCGAGGGCTTCGAGGTGGCCGGCTCGCCTCGCTACGGCATTGACCTGCTCACCACGGACTCCATCACGCTGCAGCGCTGTCACGTCCACGACAGCAAGGTGAGCGGCATTCTCACCTCCTTCAGCAATCACGAACTGATCCAGGACAACGAGACCGACCACAACGGCGAGCATGGGATCTACCACGCCAACAGTGGGGACGATGGCGTGATCCGCCGGAATCGCATCCACCACAACGCGGGCTGTGGGATCCACATGAACGCGGACGCCAGCATGGGAGGCGACGGGATCTGCTCGCGGATGGTGGTGGAGGCCAACACCGTCTGGGAGAACGGGTTGAAGGGCGGCTCGGCGTTGAACGCGTGCGGCGTCTGCGACAGCGTCTTCCGCAACAACCTCTGCTACGACAATCACGCCAGCGGCATCTCGCTGTACGTCGGTGAAGGCACGCTCGGGTCCAGCCGCAACAAGGTGTACAACAACACCTTCGTGATGGCCCCGAACTCGCGCTGGGCCGTGAACATCCCCGGCACCGAGGACCAGCGTCCCGCTCCGACGGGGAACGTGGTGTACAACAACCTCCTCTTCTCCCCCGACGCGAACCGCGGCGCGGTCTTCGTCTACGATCCGGCGCAGGCGAAGCTCGTGAGCGATCACAACCTGGTGGTGGATCGCTTCTGCCCCACCGGGGACGAAACCATCATCAGCCTCGCGAAGTGGCAATCCCTGGGCCTCGATCGGCATTCCCGGCTCGCCTCTCCGGCGGAGGTGTTCGTGAATCCGGCGAAGGGGGACTACCACCTGCGGCCGGGTTCGCCCGCGATCGGCGCAGGTATCCCGATCCCGCTGCCCGAGGTGACGGACGACCTGTTCGGGACGCCGCGACCGAAGGCCGCGCCGGACATCGGGGCGGTACAGTCGCGGCAGAGGTAACGGGAGTCTCAGACTACGCGGGCGCGTCCGCGGTCAGGCGCTGGTCGAGCACCTGACGCACGGCCGCGACGAGCGTGTCCGGGTTGAACGGCTTGGTGAGGTAGCGGTCGGCGCCGCCGAGTTTCCCCCACAGCTTGTCGTCGTAGCGGTCCCGGGCGGTGAGCATGACCACAGGAAGGTGGCGCGTTCCGGGCTGCGTCTTGATCATGGTGAGCACGGCCAGGCCGTTCATGCCGGGCATCATCACATCCAGGACCACGAGGTCGGGCTGACTCATCGCCAGCGCCCGCAGCGCCTCCTGACCGTTGCCCACCGACGATACCGTATAGCCGGCCCCGGTGAGGGCGTCGGTGACCAGTGTCGTGGTCGTGGGGTCGTCATCTACAACCAGTACGTGCTCTCCCATCGCACACCTTTCCAGGCAGCACTGCCCCCCGCCGGGCGCGGCCCCGGCTCTCTGCGGTTATTCCGCATTTCCGGCACCCGTTCACCTCCCCAAGGCCCGGAAACCGGGCCGCCACCCGAAAGGAAGACCAGGGGCGAGGTGGAAGCAAGCGGCATGGGTCCTCCGCACGCTCATCTCCGCGGCCGAGCGGTCGTGCCGGTCATCGTCATTGTCGGCAGTTTCGTCGTCTTCTGCTTCCTCGTGTGGGGGCTGACGGTGCCCTTTCTCCACCCCCGCGGCGCATTCGTGAAGGTGGCGCTCTCGCCACAGAAGTGGGTGTGGATCGAGTTTGGCCGCGACCGCTTCCGCTGTGCGGAAGGACCGGAGCAACTCGCGCGCGCGCCTTTCCACCAGTACGGCGTAGACACGAGAGTGCCAGAGGTGGTTTCCCCGTCCATCTACGTCGGGCACGAGCGAGGGCCCTCTGGCGTGGAACATCCGCCGGGCCTGCATCTGAGGCCCGGGTGGGGTTCCTGCCAGGTCTCGTGGGTACTGGAGCGGCGGGGAACTGACGACGCGACGTGGAGCTATGCCTTCCAGGGCAGCGCGCTTTCTCCGGGGGAAGACGTGGAGCACTCCGCCCTCGTTCCCGCGCCTCCGAACGAGAACCCCGCCCTGGCCCTGGAGGTACAGCTCAAGGACCGGGAGGGAGAACGGAATCTCGACATCGTCTGCCGCGTGGCGAGTGGGGAGTTCCAGCTGCAGCGCGCCATGCAGGGCGGCCACCCGGTCCTCGCGCACGTGGCGGTGCGGGATCCCGACGGCAAGGTGCTGGCCGACAAGGACGGCGAGCTGTCCGACTTTGGGCACACCTGAAGCGGCGCCTGCTACTCCGTGCGAGTAGCGCCGAGGGAGTCCTACCAGGTGGCGGCCCAAATGGACCTCGGCCCGCTCGGGACGCTGCGCGAGACGCGGCGCATCCGTCCGTAACGCTGGTGTCAACATGACCCCGCGCCAACGATATCTCGAGACGCTCACTTTCGGCCGCCCGGACCGGGTGCCCCTCGACCCCGGCTGGCCGCGCGAGTCCACCCTCGCCGCCTGGCGCACACAGGGCCTGCCGCAGGGCGTGGATTTCCGCACCGCGCTCTTCGAGATTCTTCGGCTCGAACCGGAGCCGCCGGCCCTGCCGGCCGGGCTGCACGTGGACTTCACCATGATCCCGCGTTTCGAGGAGAAGGTGCTCGCCCACGAAGGCGGTCACTACCTGGTGCAGGACTGGATGGGCGCGGTGGTCGAGATCTCCGACCGCTACGACTACACCTACTTGCGCGCGGCCAAGGACTTCGTCACCCGCAAGTGGCACCGCTTCCCCGTGGAAACTTGGGCGGACTGGGAGCGGATGCGGGAGCGCTATGACCCTCGTGATCCGAGGCGCCTTCCGGCCGACTTCGAGGCCCGCTGCCAGGCGCTGCAAGATCGCGACTTCGTCTCCGGCGTATATTTCAACGGGCCGTTCTGGCAACTGCGGGAATGGTGCGGCTTCGAGGGACTATGCGTCCTCATGGCCGAAGACCCCGATTTCGTGCAGGAGATGTGTCAGTTCTGGACGGACTTCATCTCCGACGTGCTGGCCCCCGTCCTGGCGCGCGTGCAACTGGATTTCGTCTTCATCTCCGAGGACATGGCCTACAAGGCCCACAGCATGATCTCCCCGGAGATGACCCGCCGCTTCCTCCTCCCGGCTTATCACCGGTGGGTGCCGGCCGTTAAGGCTAGCGGCTGCCCCCTCGTGCCCATGGATTCGGATGGCTACGTCGCCGATCTGCTTCCGCTGTGGATCGAAGCCGGGATCAACGTGGCCAGCCCCATGGAAGTGGCCGCCGGAAACGATATTGTGGCCTATCGGGAACGCTACGGCCGGCAGATGGCCTACATGGGCGGCCTGGACAAGCGCGCCATCGCCGCCGGGGGAGACGTCATGCGCGCGGAGGTGCAGCGGGTCGTGCCGGTGCTGCTCGCTGGAGGAGGGTACCTCCCTAGCTGCGACCACGGGGTACCGCCTGACATCTCCTGGCCGAACTATGTGGAGTATAGCCGTCTCCTGGCGCAGTTGACGGGATGGCTGTAGCATTCTCGCAGCTTGCCTCCTGACGACGCCGGGCGGGGCGAGTATACTACGAGAACCGGCCTGACGGCCGCCGATACGGGCCGGCAGGCATGCGGGCCCCGTCTCCCGAAAACAGACTCCAGGTTTGGGACTCCGCTTCATCATGCCCAGGCACACTGTCACGTTCCAGCCGACCGGCCTCTCCATTACCGTCGGCAGAGATACGACTGTGCTCGAGGCGGCCGCCGCGGCCGGCCTGCGCGTGCACGCGCCCTGCGGCGGAGTAGGCCGCTGCGGGAAGTGCCTCGTGCGAGTCGAGTCCGGGGTGGCAAAGCCTACCGCGGAAGAGCGGCAGGTGGTCAGCGAGCAAGAACTGACCGACGGCTTCCGCCTCGCCTGCCAGGCCAGAATCACCGGCACCTGTCGGGTGATGCTGCCGGAGTCCTTCCTCCTGGTCAAGCACCGCATCGCCGTCGAGGGAGTGGGGCGAGAGATCGAGATCGAGCCGAACGTGGACAAGGTGGCGCTGCGCCTGGCCGCACCGAGCGCGGCGGACCCGCGGTCCGATCTCGAGCGCGTGCTCGACGCGTTGAAGGGAGTTGCCGTTCCCGCCTCCAGCGCGCCGTTGCTCCGCAGCGTGCCCGGTGCGTTGCGCGCGGCCCGCTATCACGTCACCGCGGTGCTGTGCGACCACCTGCTGGCGGCCGTCGAACCGGGCGACACCTCGCAGGCCCTCTACGGCGCGGCCGTGGACATCGGCACCACCACCGTGGTGCTCTACCTGTGTCATCTCCCCACAGGACAGGTGGTGGCCGTGGCCTCCGATCTCAACCCGCAGGCCCAGTACGGCGATGACCTCGTCTCACGCATCAGCCTCGCGATCTCTGAGGAGGAAGGGCTGTCGCTGCTGCACCGCGCCATCACCTCCTTGCTCGACGACCTGCTCGGACGCGCGGCCGACGAGGCGGGAGTGCCGCGTGATCGCATCTACGAGATCACCGTCGTCGGCAATACGTGCATGAGCCACCTCTTCCTCGGGGTCTCACCCATCGGCCTTTCCTCCCTCCCCTTTGCCTCGGACTTCCGCGGGGCGCAGACCGTTCCCGCTTCCCAACTCGGCCTGCACATACATCCTGAAGGTCGCGTCTACGTTACCCCCAACATCGGGGGGTTCGTCGGGGCGGACACCGTCGGGGTGATCCTCGCGAGCGAACTGGACCTGGCCGACGGGCCGCGTGCCGCGATTGACATCGGCACCAACGGCGAGATCGTGGTGGCCCACGAAGGCGAGGTGTACGCCTGTTCCACCGCGGCCGGGCCGGCCTTCGAAGGGGCCCGCATCCGCCAGGGAATGCGGGCGGCGACGGGCGCGATTGACGCCGTCGAGATAGGGGAGGAGGTGCGCTGCCACGTGCTAGGGGAGGGGCCGCCCATCGGGCTGTGCGGCTCCGGCTTGGTGGATGCAGTGGCCGGCCTCGTCCGCGCCGGGGTCGTGGCGGAGACGGGCCGGATGAAGGCGCCTCAAGAACTGACCCGTGTGCCGGAGCAGGTGCGGCGCCGGTTGGTCGAGAATGAAGAGGGCTTGGAGTTCGTCCTGGCCTCGAAGGAGGAGGCGGGCGGGGGCCGGGCGGTGAGCATCACCGCGCGCGACGTGCGCGAGTTGCAGCTCGCCAAGGGAGCGATCTTCGCCGGGCTCAGCTTGCTGCTCGACCGGCTGGGGTTGGCGCCGCGTGACCTGGAGTGCCTGCTGTTGGCGGGCGCGTTCGGGAACTACATCCGCCGGGAAAGCGCCCTGGCCATCGGGCTGATCCCCGACCTGCCCCCGGAGCGGATCCGTTCCATCGGCAACGCGGCCGGCCTGGGCGCCCGGCTGGTGCTCTTCTCGGTCGCCCTGCGGCGGCGGGCGGAAGAGGTTTCCCGGCGGGTGCGGCATATAGAATTGTCGGAGCAAGAGGGGTTTTACGACCGGTTTGCAGAAGCTATGGCTCTGCGACCGCTGCCGCGGGCGGAGTAGCGGAGTCGCGGCGAGCTGGTATTCATCTTGGAGAGAAACCAGGGAGGAGTAGCTGATGGCGGTTCTGGACGATCTGAAGCAGGCGGTCATCTCGGGGAATCGAGACGCGGCTAAGGCGGCCACCCAGAAGGCGCTGGGCGAGGGCATCGCCGCGCGCACCATCGTGGTGGACGGCATTGCCGCGGCCATGGAGGTGGTGGGCGAGAAGTTCCGCACCAACGAGTTCTTCGTCCCCGAGTTGCTGATCGCGCAGCGTGCGATGAAGGAATGCCTCAAGCTGATGTCGGGCGAAGCCGTAGACTACATCGGCACGGTGGTGATCGGCACCGTCAAGGGCGATCTGCACGACATCGGGAAGAACCTGGTAGCGGCGATGCTGGAAGGGGCTGGCTTCAAGGTCGTGGACTTGGGCGTAGACGTTTCGCCGGACAAGTTCGTGCAGGCGGCCAAGGACAATGGCGCCAATCTTATCGCGATGTCGGCGTTGCTGACCACGACGATGGGCTCCATGCGCGATACTGTGTCGGCCTTGAGTGGCACCAAGCTGAAGACCAAGGTGATCATCGGCGGCGCGCCGGTCACGCAGAGCTACGCCGACGAGATCAAGGCGCACGGATACGCGCCGGACGCCGCGAGTGCCGTGGAAAAGGCCAAGTCGCTGATCTAGCGCCGGCCGGCGGGAGCCGTCCGGACCGAGCGTGGGAGACCGTACCGTCGGGGGCGCGCATCGCGCGCCCCCGATGTCGAATGCCGGGGGCCGCCTCTCCCTGGCGGGTGGGACGAAGGGGAGCCGAACGCGACCTATGAGCCTGTACGACCTCGACCCATATGAGCCGGGGCAGGTGGAGCACCCGGACGCGCCGCCCCCTGCGCCGCCCAAGCCGGAGCCACGCCGCTCCCTTCTCCTGAGGAGGCTTTCCTGGCGCGACGTGCTTCTGGTAGTGCTGGTCATCGTGGTCCTGCGCCTGTGGGTGGTCGAGACCGTGATCGTGGATGGCGCCTCCATGTCGCCGACGCTCCTCCCGGACGAGTGGGTGTTGGTCCTCAAGCCCCTCTCCCCTCACCGTTTTTCGGTGGTGGTATTCAACGACCCTGAGGAGCGGGAGACGGTGATCAAGCGCGTCGTCGGCCTGCCGCAGGATGCGGTCGGGGGCGTTCCCATCGCGCGTCCGCAGCAGGAGGGCGCGCTCCCCTTCCGCGAATCGCGCCTCGAAGTGAACGGAACCGTGTATAATGAGCCCTATGCGCCCAGCACCTTCGGAAACATCCGGGCCACCACCGTCCCGGAGGGTGAATACTACGTGCTTGGCGACAATCGAGACGTCAGCGTGGACAGCCGCAGGTACGGCCCGGTGGCCGCCAGTTCGGTCCGAGGCGTCGCGGTGGCTGTCGTTTATCCGTTCTCGCATATGAGAAGGATATCATCATCAACGGCCGAGCCGATCCCCGGCCCGGCTCAGTGAAAGGAGTCGCACTTGCGCGCCTCGTTCCTGGTGGTTGCCATCACGCTGGGCGCCCTCGGTCAGATCGCCCTCAAGCTCGGCATGAAGGGCGCGGGCGAGATCACCGGCCCAGCGGCCCTGCTGCAAGCGGTGCTCAAACCATACGTCCTCCTCGGCCTGGCCCTGTACGCGCTGAGCACCTGTTTCTGGCTTACGGTGATCTCCAAGTGGCAGCTCAGCTACGCCTACCCCATGATCGCCATCGGGTACGTCCTCGTCGTCTTTCTTTCTCTGTACATCTTCAAGGAGAGTGTGGCGCCTCTCCAGTGGCTCGGCATCCTCCTCATGATCGGTGGACTGGTGCTGGTGGTGACGTTCGGACACTCGGGCGATGTTGCTTCGGGGCACGCTCCGGCCGCGGCCCATCAGGTCCAGGCCGGCGGTGTGACGCCCCGGTAGCCCTCCTGTAGAGATACACGTTGCCCCGGAACCGCAGCCAGGCCCACAACTTGCCGGGAGGCACAGCCGGAGCGCGGCCGGTTTCACGCCCTTCGCGGGGTCGCACCGGGCGCGTGCTGGTGGCCCTGGCCCTGCTCGCAATCCCCACCCTCCTCGTCGGCCCGGCCCTGCTGCCAGGCCGAGCCTTCCTGCCGGCTGACCTGTTGCTGCAGTTCGAGCCCTGGAGATCACAGGCCGCGGCCCTGCCGACGGCCCACTGGGACGCGCTGGTGTGGGACGGGATTGCCCAGTACTATCCGTGGCGCACCTTCGCCGCGGAGTCATTGCGCGCGGGACACATTCCCCTGTGGAACCCCTACCAGTTCTGCGGCACGCCCTTCGTGGCCAACGGCCAGTCCGCCGTGTTCTACCCTCTGAACGTGCTCTTCTGGCTCTTGCCGGTCGCCGTGGCCTTCGGCTGGTCGGCCTGGCTGCACCTCGTGCTCGCGGGGTGGTTTGCCTATCTCTTCCTCCGACGGGCCGTCGGAGTCGGGCGCATCGGCGCGGTGGCCGGCGCGATCGTGTGGCAGGGGAACAGCTTCACCGTCGCCTGGCTCCATCTCCCTACGACGCTCAGCACCGTCGCGTGGCTGCCGCTGGTGCTGTTGTTCGTGGCGCGCGGGCTCGTGAGCGGCCGGCTGCGATACGCGCTCGCCGCAGGCGTCGCCCTGGGAGTCAGCTACCTGGGCGGCCACCCCCAGGCCTTCCTCTACGTTGGGCTGTTCACTATGGCCTATGTCGTCGTCCGCGGCCTGAGTCGCGTGACCGCGGCCTCCCTCCCCACGCGCCTGGGTCGCCTGGCTCTGGTTGGCGTCCTTGCCGGCACGGTGGCCCTGGGCATTGCCGCGGTGCAGTTGCTGCCAACGCTGGACTTCCTCCCGTGGACGCACCGCACGTTCACCCCTGGGCCGGAGAGCTATGCCGCCTTCCTGCGGAACGCGCTGCAACCGATCCAGCTTGTTGGCCTCGTCGTGCCCCATCCGCTCGGACATCCGGGAACCGGGAGCTATCTCGGCCCCGAGAACTACGCTGAGTACACGCTGTACGTCGGTCTGGTTGGCCTGTGCCTCGGGGTGTGGGCTATGCTCTTCGTCCGAACGTGGCATTCGAGGTTCCTTGCGGCCGCTGGGCTCGCCTCCCTTCTCCTCGCGGCCGGAACCGGCCTCAACTGGCCTCTGTATCACTGGGTCCCCGGGATTGCCAATACCGGCAGTCCCGCGCGGCTGGTCGTCCTCTTCCTCCTCGCCATGAGCATGCTGGCAGGCGCCGGTGTGGACGGACTCGCGCGCGAAGATCGCGCGCGCCGTCGCCTCTTCCTCTTGGCGCTGCTCGCGGTGGCGCTGGCTGCCGTCGTGCGGTGGTGGTTCGAGCTGTACCGGGTCACGAGCCTGCCCGCCCACCTGCCGATGGGCCTGATGCCGCTGGCGGATCGGACCGGAATCGCCGCGGTTGCCCTTGTCTTGGCGGCGGCCGCCTGCACGCTCCTGGTCCGCCGGCGCCGCGCGCGCGCGGTACAGGTCGGTTTCGTCGTGATCCTCCTCGCGGATCTCGTCCTCGCCGCCCAAGGCCACCTCCACATCGTCCCCCACACCTGGGTCTACGCCGATTCCGCCAACCCCGGCCCCGTGGGCGGCCGTGTCCTCGCCAATGCCGGGACTTGGGGTCTGGGCAGCTTCCCCACCGCCGTCCTTCCCCCGAACGCGGCCACCGTCTACCACCTGCGCGACGTGGCCGGCTATGATTCGCTCTACTTCGCCCACTACCGCGACTTCGCCGCGCTGCTCCAGCACGGTGACCCCAGCCCGCCCCTCAACGGGAACATGTTGCTCCTCCGCCTGCCGCGCGTGTATGATCGAGGGGTGATGCAGCTTGCCGGAGTAGACCGGGTCCTGTCTTCGCTGCCGCTGCCCGACCTGACGGCCCAGCCGGCCGAGGGGTACTTCCGCTACGACCATCTTGGCGGCTGGCCCCGGGCACGCGTGGTGGAATCAGCCGTGTTCTGCCCTGATGCCCCGCGGACGCGGGAGGCCATGCTTCGGCTCGGTGTCCTCCCCAATCTCGCCATCATCACGGGCCCGGACGAGCCCGCGCCTCGCTTCGCACCAGGACCTCCCCCCATGGCCGAACTGACCGACGTCTCCCCGAACGCGGTCACCGTGGACTTGCCGCGGGGTGGGGGAGGATACCTGCTCCTGGCCGACACTTACGCCCCCGGCTGGCGCGCGTACGGCGACGGAAAGGTGCTGCCCATCCGGCTGGCCTACCTCGCCTTCCGCGCGGTGCCGCTGCCCCAGGAGGTCGGCCGCGTAGAGTTCCGCTATGAGCCGGCCAGCTTCCGCCTCGGCCTCTTCCTCGGCCTGACCATGCTCGCCGCGCTAGCTGCGGTCTGCGGCGCACTCCTCCCCCGCGAGGTGAGACGTGGCCGCTGAACCTCCGCGCCCTTCCCGTTTCCCGGTCACGGCCCTGCTCCCGGTCGCCATCGTACTCTTGGCCGCCGCGCTGCGGCTCGTGGGGCTGCACTGGGGCCTGCCCGATCGCCGGCACTTCTTTTCCTATCACCCCGACGAGATCTTCCTGCTGATGCCATCGGTTCAGAGCTTCGCCCACGGCGACTGGAACCCGCACTTCTTCAACTACGGTTCCCTCTATCTCTACCTGGTCGGGATCCCTGCCGTGCTCAGCGGGGTGGTGCACGCCGCCAGTCTCGCGCCACTCTATCTGCTCGGGCGGACCATCACCGCGGTGCTCGGGATTGGGACCGTGGCGGCGCTCTACCTGGCGCTTCGCCGGGAAGACCGGAGCCTCGCGCTGGTGAGTGCCCTTCTCCTCGCGGTCCTCCCGCTGCACGTGATCAACAGCCACTACGCGACCGTGGACGTGCCCGCGACCTTCTTCCTGGTGCTCGCCTTCGCGTTCGCCCTTCGTAGCGCGCAGAAGCCGTCTCTCGTCACCGGCCTGTGTGCCGGCCTGTTCGTCGGCCTGGGCGCGGCGACGAAGTACAACGCCGGCCTCTTTCTGGTTCCGGTCCTCCTCGCCCCGCTGCTCGCGCCCCCGCGCCAGTGGCGGACGAGCTGGCTCGGCTCTGTGCTGCTCGGCGCGGCCGTCGGCTTCACTCTCGGCTGCCCGTACTTCTGGACCCCGGACTTCCGCCGCGGCCTCCTCTTCGAGGCCCAGCACATGCGCGAAGGAGGCACCTTCGCCTTCACCAACGCGGGTGCCGGGTGGGTCTACCACCTGCTCCACGGCCTCCCTGTCGCTCTCAGTCTTCCGCTCTTGGTTGCTGTGGTTCTCGGCATCTACGTCGCCTTCCGTCTTCCCAGCCGTGCGGTCCGCCTCTCTCTGCTGTGGGTGATCCTCTACCTGTTCGTGATCGGCTTCGCCAAGGAGTGGTTCATCCGCTATCTCCTCCCCCTCACGCCGTTCCTCGCCGTGCTCGCCGGGAGTGGGCTCCTGTGGCTGTGGCGTGCACCCCGGGCGAAGGCCCTGCGTGCCGCCGGCGCGGCCGTCGGGCTCGCGGTCGTGGGGCTCACGCTGCTCTATACGTGGGGTCAGACGCAACTGCTCACCGGAGAGGACCCCCGCGATCGCGCGTGGTCATCTGTGGGGCCCGTGGTCATGCTCTCGCGGGGCCGCGTCGCCGTCGGCTTGGTCTCGGCGCCGTGGTTCTACTCGCCCCCGGTCGCGCCCTACAATGCGGGCGAGGCCACCCGCCGGTACTTCGACGAGCTGATGCGAGAGACGCACACGGTGGTGACGACGGGATGGGATCCGGCGGTCCTTCGCGCAGCACGGCCGGAGTTGTTCTTTCTCAGCGATCTGGAAAGCCGCGATCTCCTGCGCCGGCACGATCCCGCCGCGGTGAGCTTCGTCCAGGAACTCGGCGCGCTCTACCCATATACCTGCCGCTTCAGCCGGCCGCCGGCGCCCGGCGCGTGGCTCGCGCCCGGGCGTGACTGGGCCCCGCCCGACTGGCTCTACTCCTCCCCGATCATCACTCTCTACTGCTCAGCCGAGTCCCCCGATGATGGCCGACTCTACTTCTAAGTTCAGCTGGCCGGCGCGAGGGGAGTGGCCGTGGGCCTCTCTGGTCTCCGCCGCGGTCATGCTCGCCACCTGCTTCCCGTACCTCCTCGGATGGGGCCTGACATCGCCGGGGAGCTACTACTCCGGGCTCCTCACCAATCCCGACGAACACAACGTCTACCTCTCGCTCATGCGACAGGCGCGCGACGGCGCGTGGCTCTTCTCCGACCTCTTCACCTCCGAGCCCCAGCGGGGCCTGGTGCTCAATGTGCTCTGGCTGAAGCTGGGCATACTCGCACGGCTCACCCACCTCTCGCTTCCGGTCGTGTATCATATTGCACGCGTCGGCGCGGGGTGGCTGCTGCTCATGGCCCTCTACGTCCTCGCCGCGCAGGTGCTCCCCTCGGTGAGTGCACGCCGAGCCGGCCTGCTGCTCGCGGCCCTTGCCTCCGGATTTGGCTGGTTGTTTCACTCCGGGCCCGGTCAGCCTCACCCCGTTGACTTCGGCCCCGGCCTGATCATGCCGGAGGCGATCACCTTCCTCACGCTGCTGCTCAACCCGCTCTTCGCCTCCTCCGTGTTCCTCCTGATCGTCATCTATCTGGCGGCGGCTCACGCCTTTCTCTCGGGTTCCGTGCGCGCCGCGCTGCTGGGCGGCGCCGCGGCCCTGCTGCTGGGCAACCTCCACAGCTACGATCTCATTCCCGTAGTCGCCGTCCTTGCCGCGTTCCTCATCTATCTGCTCGTCGTCCGCCGGGCGGGCGGGCGGGCGGTGTTGCTTGCCCTGTTGATGGGCGCGATCGCCGCCCCCTCCCTCCTCTACCAGCTCTGGTTGCAGCGCAGCGGTGAGGTCTCGGTGCTGGTGAAGATGGTCAACCAGCCCCCCTCGCCCGAGCCGCGGTACCTGCTCCTCGGCTTCGGGCTGCCGCTCCTGCTCGCGCTCGTGGGAGTGGTACGCGCCGTCCGCGGGGGCAACGATTGGACGCGCCTCCTCGTCCTCTGGCTCCTCCTCGGCTTCGCGGCTGTCTATGCTCCGATCTCCTTCCAGCGCAAGCTCGTCGAGGGGCTCTACGTCCCCATCTGCCTGCTGGCCGTCGTCGGCCTCACCGGCTGGGTTCGTGAGGAACGCGGCGCGCGCTGGCCCCGCGCCGCGGTCCTGGCCGCCGCGCTGGTCATTGTCGCTTCCCTGCCGTCCAATCTCTTCTTCCTCCAGCGTGGCCTCGGCGATCTGCTCACCAACAACGTTCAGTATGCCGCCAACCTGATGCCCCCCCTCTATCTCTCCGCCGATCAGCGCGCCGCCCTCGCCTACCTCGACGCTCACGCCGGCCGTGCCGATCTCGTGCTGGCCAACTCGCGCCTCGCCAGCTACGCCCCCTCTCTCGCGGGCGTCCGCGTCTATCTCGGCCACTGGTCGGAGACGCTGAACTTCGCGCGCAAGCTCGGCGAGTACCACGCCTTCCTGCGGGCCGCCACTCCCGACACCGCGCGCGAGACGTTCGTCCGGGGACGAGGTATTACTTACGTGGTGTTCGATCACACGCCCCTCGCCGTAGACGCCACGTTCGACACGCTGTACCTGCTGCCGGCGGAGCGGGCCTTCGATCCGAGCACCACCGACTGGCTGGAGCCCGCCTTCCAGCAGGGGAGCGTTGCTATCTACCGCGTGAAGGAGAGGATGCTCGCGTGAGGCCCGGGCTCGACAAGTCTGCTCGTGCCCTCCTGGTCCCGGCCGTGCTGGCCCTCGCCGCGTTCGCGTTCTACCTCACCCTCGGGCTCCCCGTCGGGATCAGGGGGCAATGGGAGTGGCGGTACTACAATATCCCAGTGCCCAACAATCTGCTCCCCGCCTTTCTCGCGGTCCTCGCCCTTAGCCTGCTCACGTGGTTCCTCGTCCGTCTTCCCTGGAAGGAGGTCCCCCGCCCCCGCCGCGCGCTCTGGCTCACCTTCCTTGTCCTCGCGGTATTCGGCCTGCAGGCAGCCTTGCTCAGCTTCGCCGGCGGCCCGTGGATGGACGCCGGCGGGATCATCATCAGTCCCGTCGCCACCACGTACTTCTCGACTTCCTACGATATCCGTGACGTCCGCGGTTGGACCGCCGCCTATCAGGATCGCATGCCCGCCCTCGGCCACCACGTGCGCACCCACCCGCCGGGCCTGGTGCTCCTTTTCTATGGCTTGCGCCAACTGGCCGCGCACGTGGTTCCGGCGCACGGCACGCAATTCGACGCCATCGCGGAGGTCTATCGTTGCTTCGGCCTCGGTCCCACGCCCGGCGACGCCGCCGCGGCCATCTTCAGCGCCTTTCTTATCGCCCTCCTTGGTGCGGTCGGAATCCTCGGCGTCTATGCCCTCAGCATCCGTCTCATGAGCGACCAGGCCGCCCTCTACGCCACTGTGCTCGCCGGCGCCCTCCCCTCGCTGCTCCTCTTCGGTGCCTCGCCCGATCTGCTCATCTTCACGCTCACCGCGACGACCCTCGCGCTGAGCTACGTCGCGTGGCGTGAGGGGCGCCCCCTCCCGGCGTTCTTCGCCGGCCTGGTCTTTGCCGTCGCCTCGTTCCTCAGCTTCGGGGTCATCGCGCTCGCCGTATGGCTCGCCTTGCTCGTGGTCGTCGGCACGCTCCGCCGCCCCGATAGGCCGGCCACCGTCCGCGTGTTCCTTCCCCTGCTGCTTTCCGGCCTCGCCGGTGTCGCGCTGGTGTACCTGGTGCTCCACCTCGCCCTCGGGTATCATCCTCTCGCGGTGGCCCGCGAGGGTCTCTTCGCCCACCGGGCTGCAACCGCGAATGAGCTAGCACGCGCGTACTGGACGTGGGTGTTGGTGGACCCGATCGACTTCCTCCTCTTCGCCGGCCTCCCTCTGACCGTCGCGGCGGCGTGGGCGCTGCCGGCTATCTCGCGCCAGCCGGACTTGCGCTGCCTGCGCACTTTCCTCATCGCGTCGGTGCTGATCTTTGTAATCCTCGACCTGTCGGGGACGGTGCGCGGAGAGGTGGGCCGCATCTGGCTCTTCCTCATGTGGCCGCTGGCCATGGCGGCGGCCCCGGCGCTCGAGGCCCGGACGCCCGCGTCCGCGGTCGCCGCCCTGGTGGTGCTCCAGGGGCTGCAGGTGATCTTGATGAAGGCCTGTCTCTTCCAGTACATGGTGCTCTAGTCACATGAGGCCGCCTGCGAAGAGACCTCAGCCCACCGCCCCGCCCCGCCCCGCGCGCTGGCCCGTGCTCGTCATCATCGCCGCCGCCTGCCTCTTCTGCTGGCCCGTCTTCACCGGCCGCATCATGTCGCCGGCCGACATGCTGCTGCTCTTCCTGCCCTGGAAACACGCGCTCGCGTCGCAGTTCCCTGGCTTCCATCACCCCCACAACCCGATGTTCGACCCGATCCAGCAGTACCTCCCCTGGCGCATCTACGCGGTAGAGTCGCTCCGCTCCGGCCTCGTGCCCTTGTGGAACCCCTACTCCTTCATGGGTACGCCCTTCCTCGCGAATCTCCAGTCCACGCTGCTCTACCCGCCCAACCTCATCTTCCTGCTCACGGGCGCGGCGTTCGGCTTCGGCGTCTCGGCTATTCTGCACCTGATCCTCGGCGGGCTGTTGATGTACGCCTTCCTCCGGACGCTTGCGCTGCGGCCGGCCGCCGCCGCGCTGGGCGCGCTGGTGTTCATGTTCAACGGCTTCACCGTCACCTGGCTGGAGTTCCCGACCCTCTCGCTGTGGACGTTCATGTGGCTCCCCGGCGTCTTGTGGACCTACGAGCGCGCCGCGCGCACCCCGCGTTCGGTCTGGCCGGTGCTCTGCGCGGGCCTGCTCGCGATGATCCTCCTCGGCGGCCATCTCCAGATCGCCTCCTATCTGGTGATGGCCTTTCTCATCTACGCGGTGGCCCGGGCGGTCGCGCGTCGCAAGGACTCACGGCCCCTCGTCGGTCTCGCCCTCGCGGTGATCCCGCTCCTGTTCGCGGTAGCGCTGGCCGCAGGACAGATCCTCCCCACGCTCGAACTCGCCGCCCATTCCGGCCGCGTCTCCCAGGGGCTGGCCGGCGCGCTCACCACCAAGTTCCCCTTCACCCACCTCGTGCTCTACTTCATTCCGAACTTTTTCGGCAACCCCGTCCACTACAACTACTGGGGTCCGCTCCAGAATCCGTCCCTCAACTTTTTCGAAACCGCCTGCTACGCGGGCATCCTGCCGCTGGCCCTCGCGGCCTCGGGGTTGCGGCGGTGGCGCGAGCTGCGTGCCTGGTACTTCGCCCTGCTCATTCTGTTCGCGCTGCTCTGCGCTACCGGCCCGCTCTATCCCCTGCTCTACTACGCCGCTCCCGGCTTCAAGGAACTCGCCGGCCTGGGCCGCATCCTCTGCCTTGCCGCCTTCGGGATCGCGGGCCTGGCCGCGGTGGGGGCCGACGCGCTGCTCGAGCAGGTCAAGGCCGTGAAGTGGGGAGCCGCACCCTTCGTCTTCGCCGGTCTCGCGGTGCTCGTCGTCGCCGGGGCCTTTGCCATCTTCTCCCCGGCCTTCCCCAACGTCAGCGCCGCCTTCCCGAGCTACGTAACGGTTCAGGCGATCCTCTTCCTCCTCCTGCTCCTCGCCTCCCTCGCTCTGATCCTACTGCGCGCCCGGCTGCGCCTTTCGGGGACGGCCTTCTCCGTCGCCGCGCTCGCCCTCGTCCTCCTCGACCTCTTCGGCTTCGGCCTCACCTTCAACCCCTTCGTCAGCCCCAAGCTCGCCTACCCCGAGACCGACTCCATTCGCTGGCTCAAGGACCACGTCGGTCACGACCGCATGACCTCCCTCGCCTCCCGCGGCCTCGACTGGATGCCCCACAACTCCCCCATGATCTTCGGCCTGCGAGACATCCACGGCTCGGACTCCTTGCGCATCAAGTCCTCGTTCGATCTCGTCTCTCCGCCGGATGGAAATCAGTCCCAGTACCCCGACCCGAACTCGCCCCTCATGGAGGAGCTGGGCGTCCGATATCTGATGACAGAGCGGCCGCTGTCGGGGAAGTGGAAGCTGGCCTACGGCGACGGCGAGGTGCCGATCTACGAGAACACGCAGGCGCAGCTGAGGGTTGCCCTAACGGGGGGGCGCATGGAGGACGTGGTGATCTACTCTGTCCCTGCAGAGCCGCCGGCTACCTTCACTCGCGACGATCCAGACGCGCTGACCCTGCGGCTGAATCCGCAGTGGAAGGGCACGCATCTATTGCTGATGGACTCCTACTACCCCGGCTGGCACGCGTGGGCGGATGGTAAGCCGGCCGGGATCACGGCGAAGGGCTTCGCTCGAGAAGTCGCGCTCGCTCCCGACACGCGCACGCTGGAACTGCGCTACGAACCCTCCACCTACCGCGTCGGGTTGTTTGTCTCGCTGCTCGCGCTCTGCGCGCTGCTCGGCTGGGGCGCGGCCGCGGTCCTCGGGAGTCGCTCAAGCGCCCGCACCACCGCCGCGTGATCGAAGGCGAGCAGCACCGGCGCGCCGTCCGCGGTGATGGTGTAGACCGGCCTCTCGTTCCGCACCAGCGCCCAGCACAACTCCGTGTAGTCGCTCTGCATCCCCTGGAACAGAACCAGATCGGCCCGCGCCGCTTCCCCCTCGTCGCCGGTGAACCGCAGAGCGCGGCGTAGCGCCCCGCGCTGCTGGAACTCCAACAAGTAGATCACGCCCCCAGGGATGACGACCACTGTCGCGTTCTTCGGCCGGGTGTTGAGGAACCCGACGCCGTCCTGGAACACCTGCCCCCAGTAGATTGTCTCGAATCCCCTCGCTGTCGCCCCCTTCGTCCCGCCCACCAGTTCGTTGTAGTAGGCGAGCTGGTACGGATGCAAGGCCGCTGACTTCGCCACCGGCGGCGCAAGCGCGACGACGCCGATAGCTACCGTGGCGAGGGCCGCCAGCCGCGTGTTGCGGCTCGCCGCAAGCGCCTTCCGAATGTGGTCAGCGAGCCACGCGAAGCTCCCTCCCGCCAAGGCCATGAGGAACGGGAACGCGGGCAGGAACAGCCGCACCCCGTTGTACTTCGGAGTGTTCGGCAGCGCGTTCGGGATGAGTGCCACCGCCAGTCCCAACAACAGCAAGGCCCTGCGCGGGTCAACTCCTCGCCGCGGCCACGTCAGCGGTATCCCTCCCAGCGCGAACAGAAGCACCAGCGCCGGCGTCGTCACCGCGGTCATGACGAACGGGTAGTGCCACGGCGCATACTGATACAGCTTGCCGAGATACCACACGTTGTAGGCCGCGTGTCGAAAGTGAAACGCCAGGTAGTCATGCAGGTGCGCGGCCGGCGTGACCCACATCCAGGGCCAGCTCAGGAAGAAGAACGCCGGGCCGATCAACAGCGCCGCGACCAGCTTGGACCACCGCGCCCGGTACCAGATCAGCCCCCATGGCACCAGCAGGAAGGGGAGGAAGAACGCGTTGACCTTGGCATCCAGCGCGAGCCCGAACGCGATCCCGGCCGCCACCGTCCACTTCCACGAGTCTCGTTCCAGCGCCACCGCCATCAACGCCGCGGTCAGGAAGAACCAGGTCATTATCGCGATGTCGAGGGCGATGAAGTGCGCGTGCGCGAAGACCCGCGGCAGCGTCGCCAGGGCTAGCGCCGAAAAGACCGCGCCGGCCCTTCCCCATACCCCGACGAGGAAGAGGTACAGCCCGGCCACCGCCAGCGCGAACCACAGCGCGCTGGGGAGGCGCATCGCCGTCAGGCCCGGCATGAGCCCGCCGAAGACGGCCTGCGACACCCCCGACGCCACCTTCTGCAAGGGCGGGTGCTCGTGGTTGAGGTGCCAGGCCTCGGTGATCTGGTTGGCGTGGAGTGCCGAGGTGTCGCCGGTGAAGACCCGTCCCCACCACTTGGCATAGAAGCCGCCCGCGGAGACGTAGAACGGCTCGTCATACGTCGGGCCGTAGGCCTCCGCCGTGAAGAGCGTGACTAGGAAGATGGCGAGGAAGAGGGCCCCGGCGACAGTCCAGTCCTTGCGGTTGATCGAGTGCTGCCCTCGCGCTTCGGAGGCCTGTCCTGCTTGCGGCTCGCCTCTTCGCCTCTTCGCCTTCAGCACTGCGTAGCAGTGCGATTCGCCTCTTCGACCCGACACCCCTTACCTACCTCGATCGTCGAAGTCGCCACGGCAATGCCAGCGCCTCAGTGACGATGGAGCCGCTCATCTTCGACTTGCCCGCGCGGCGCTCCGTGAAGACGATTGGTACCTCTACAACCTTACCCCCGGCGCGGGCGGCCCGGTAGGCCATCTCGATCTGGAATCCGTAGCCCCGGGTCGCGACCGCGGCCATGTCAATCGCCGCCAGCGTGGCCCGCCGCCAGCAGCGGAAGCCCGCGGTCATGTCCCGCACCGGCACCCCGATGACTAAGTGGACGTAGGCGTTGCCCCACCGGCTCAGCCATCGCCGGCGCAGGCTCCACCCGGCCGTCCCGCCGCCTCGCACGTACCGAGAGCCGATCGCCAGGTCCGCCTCCCCTGTCGCCGCGAGCAACCGCGGCAGGTCGCTCGGATCGTGGGAGAAGTCGCAGTCCATCTGACAGATGAAGTCCACCTCCGGACGGGAGAGCGCCTCTCTGAAGCCCGCCAGGTAAGCTGGGCCGAGCCCCTCTTTCCGCTCGCGATGCACGACGCTGACGCGCGCTTCCCGGCGGGCGAGCGCCCCGGCGAGCTGGCCCGTGCCGTCCGGGGAGTTGTCGTCCACCACCAGCAGCCGCCAGCCCCCCTCCAGGCGCAGCACCGCGTCCGCCAGCGCCGGGAAGGTCTCCCGTTCGTTGTAGGTGGGCACCACCACCACCGTCCGGGCCGGGTCCGGCCGCGGCCGCTCCCCCGTCTCCGGTCCTGACAAAAGCTCTCTCCTTTGCTACAATACGGCCCGCGCGGACCGCGACTCCGCCACAGGCCATGCGGATACTGATGGTTACTGCCAGCTTCCACCCGTCCGTCGGGGGCGTCGAAACCCACGTCCGGCGGGTGTCCGAGTGCCTCGCCGCACGGGGCCACGCCGTCACCGTGCTCACCCACTCCGACCGCCCCGGCGAGGAGCGGCTGGGATTACTGACCATCCAGCGCCTGCTGATGGCGAACCCCTGGCAGGCCTGGCGCCAGGCCAGACCCCACCTGGCGGCTGCCGGTATTGTACACTGCCACGACGCATATAGCTACCTGCATTTCTGCCTGCCGTCGTGGCTCCTGCCGCCGCGCCGTCCGACCTTCATCACCTTCCACGGCTACGAGGCCTACCCCATCCCTCAGGAGGCGATCCGCAAGCGCCGCTTCGTCCGCCGCCGCGTGAAGGACGCGCTCTGCGCGGGCGACTTCATCTGCCGCTGGTACGACACGGCCTGCTTCGACGTCACCTATGGCGGCGTAGACCCGGTCGCCCACCCTCCCCCGCCGCCGAGGAACCGGTCTGCCGTCTTCCTGGGCCGGCTGGCCGAGGACACGTCGCTGATGATGTACCTGGAGGCACTTGCCATCCTCCGGCAGGACTACGCCATCACGGTCCCGCTGGTCGTCGTGGGCGAGGGGCCGGTGCGCGTCCTCGCCCAGCGCTACGCCGACGCGCAGAAGCTGCAGGTGCGCTTCCTCGGCACGCTCCCCGATCCGTCCCCCGCCTTCGCCAACGCCGACTTCGCCTTCGTCTCCGGCTACCTCGCCATCTGGCAGGCGCTGGCGATGAAGCGGCTCGTCTTCGCGGTCTATGACAACGATCTCAAGCACGACTACCTCCGCAGCTTCCCGGACTCGTCGCAGGTCCTCGCCACCGCGCCGAACGCGGAAAGCCTGGCCGACCTGCTCGCCGCCTACCTCGCCAACCCCACGCTGGGGGAGGAGCAGCGCCTTCGCGGCGCCGCCCTCGCCGCCGAGCACACCTGGGACCGCGTCGCCGACCTCTACCTCAATGTGTATCGCGCGCACGGGCTGACCTGATGGCGCGCACCGTCTCCCTCATCACCACCGTCTTCAACGAAGCGCGCACCATCAGCGCGCTCCTCGACTCGATCATCGCCCAGCAGCGCCGGCCGAATGAGATCATCATCGTGGACGCCGGCTCCACCGATCGCACCCAGGAGATCATCTCCGACTACCTCGCCCGCGGCCTCCCCGCGCGCTTGATCGTCGCGCCGGAAGCGAGCCGGGCGCACGGGCGCAACCTCGCCATCGCGGAGGCCACCGGAGAGATCATCGCCTCCATTGACGCCGGCTGCATTGCCGAGCCGGAGTGGCTGGCGCGCCTGGTCGAGCCGTTCGAATCGGAAGCGCCGCCCGAGGTCGTCTCCGGATACTACCTGGCGGGCGGGGTCACCCCGTTCGAGCAGGCCGTGGCCGCGGCGACCGTCCCGAAGGCGGAGGAGGTGAATCCGCAGACCTTCCTGCCCTCCTCCCGCTCCGTCGCCTACCTGCGGTCCGCCTGGCGCCAGGCCGGCGGCTATCCCGAGCACCTCGAGTACGCCGAAGACACGCTCTTCGACCTGAACCTCAGGCGGATGCGCTGCCGCTTCCGCTTCCAGCCCTCGGCCCGCGTGCGGTGGCGGATGGTCTCCTCGCTGTCGGCGGTGTACCGCCAGTTCCGCAACTACGCCCGCAGCGACGGCGAGTTGGGCCACTGGCTCGGGCACTACCGCAAGGCCTTCCTCCTCCCGCCGCTGCTCTTCATCGCGCTCCTCCTGACGCTGCTCGAGGGCTGGTTCGCGCTGCTCTTCCCGGCCTTCGGCCTGCTCTACTGGCTGCGTTACTACCGGCGGGCTCGCCGCCGCGGGGCCGAGAAGCGAGTGGCGGTGCGGGCGCCGCTGGTCAACTTGGTGGTGGACGCGGCCCACCTCGTCGGGTTTGCGCAGGGCTGGAGGCGCCGGCGTCCTCTCCCTCCGCCGCTGCCCACCGGCCGGCCGCTTTCCATCGCCCAGATCACCTACACCTACCAACCCATCGCCGGCGGGGCGGACGTCTATGTCCAGCAGCTCGCCGACCTGATCACCGCGGCCGGCCATCGGCACACGGTGTACCAGCGGCGGACGGAAACCAGGGAGGCGGGCGTGCGCTTCGTGCCGAACCTGCTGCGGGGCCGGCCCCTGGAGTTCTGGATGCAGACCCTCGGCCTGTTCCGCCTCTGGCGGGAACTGATGGCCCACGATGTGGTGATCTGCCACTACCCGCCCTACCTGCTCGCCGTCTATCTCATGAGCAAGCTCACCCGCGGCCCGGTCCGGGTCGCGCTCTCCCACGGCGTGTTCTGGGATGACCGGCCGGGAAGCCTCGCCAGTCGCCTCAAGGGCTGGATCGCCCGGACCGCGTTCACCCGCGCCCACCTCTTCATCGCCAACGATACCGAGTTCCTGCGGCAGATGGGAATCAAGCTGCCCCCCAGGCACCGCCGGCACGAGGAGATCGGCCCGGGCGTCTGGTTCATCCCCAACGGGGTGGACACGTACCAGTTCCGGGCCACCACCCCGCTGCCCGATCTGCGCGCCATGAACGCCGTGCTCGTCCCCCGGAACCTCTACCGCAACCGCGGCATCCACCTCGCGGTGCAGGCCTTCGCCGTGTTCCACGGGCAACATCGCGACACCACGCTGGTGATCGTGGGTGGCGGAGGCCAGCCGGCCTACGTTGAGGAGGTGCGGCTCGACGTCGAGAGGCGGGGGCTGACCAAGTCGGTGATCTTTGCCGGACCGCGGGAGCACGCCGAGTTCCCTGCCATCTACTCCAGCGCGCGGCTGACGCTGATCCCCTCGCTCTGCGGCGAGGGCACTTCGCTCTCTGCCCTGGAGAGCATGGCCTGCGGCACCGCCACCATCTGCACGTGGGTCGCCGGTCTCAAAGACCTCCCCGGCCCTCATGCCGCGCCCGATCCGGAGTCGCTCGCCGAAGTCATGCGCCAGGTCTACCTCAAGCGGCTCGCCACGGGCGACGAGCAACGCCGCATCGTCAGCGTCGAATACTCGCTGGCTCTCTGGCGTCGCTCGTGGCGACTCGCCCTCGGCACCGCCGGTGTACCCATCGCGGCAGGCAAGCAGGAGGAGTTGCCGCTGGAAGGGTGAGCAAAAGGGGGACTGCTACCTAATTGCCGTACAACCGTAACTTCACTCTCTATATAGCCGGCAATTAGGTAGCTGTCCCCCCTTTGCGGTGCGGCCACCTGTCCCGCCGCGGCTGCCTCCGCCGCCTCCTCATCCCCCGGCAAGAGAAGCTGCCACAAAGCTGTTGACGTGCATACCACTAGGTGCTATACTCCGCCCAAAGCAAAACGCTGAGGGGGGCCTCCCCGAGGGGGGTCCCGGTGAGTTCCTGCTGAGCTGGTCCGTTGGTCCGCAGCGCGGCGCCAAACTTGCTGGGGAGGAGTAGATGCCCACTTCTCGTCTCACGGTGTGCCTGGCCATCTTCATGGCCGGCGGCGTCCTGTCGTCCCTCGTCCCCGCGGTCTATGCCCAACCAACGACCGCGGCTCCGCGCATTTCGGGGACTGACACGAATTGCCCCCGCAATGCTCTCCTCTCTTCCACCAGAGCCAGCAATTCGCTGTCTGTCCCCGAAATGCCGAAACGCCCAAGACCCCTCAAGCTCGCCCAATTGGATTACCCCGTCCCGCCCACCGCCTCCGCGGCCGAGCTGCTTCAGGCAGCGGATGACTACGCCGTCTACGCGGACTGGGTCAACTACCGCGCCTACCTCCAGCAGGTCGTCTCCTCGCACCCCGGCACGAAGGAGGCGGGGTTGGCACTGGGCCTGCTCGCGGACGAGTACACCTCCATCGGCGATACCAATAACGCCGACGCCTGCAACGCCAAACTCGCTGATTACGCCGACGCGGAGGTGCAGGCCTTCGCGACGTTCTGCCGGACCGCGTTCCCTGCACAACGCGCGAGACAGAACGATCTCTACGAGAGTACGCTCGTGCAGTACGCGGCGCCGTGGAAGGGCACGGCCTCCGGCGGCCGCGCCGCCCTGGCGCTGGCCGACTACTACCGCTTCACCGCGTTGGATTACCCCAGGGCACTGACCACCTATCAAGGTGTACTCACGGACTGCACCGGCACGCTGGTCGCCGAGGAGGCCCAGGTTTCCCTCGCCGAGGCACTGGACTGGTCCGTTCCGTCGCAGCCCGATCAGTCCCGGGCGGCCTTCGAGGCCGC
>Ga0315282_10000396_pt1 | contig 86505 bp, 75 predicted proteins | sample YL17G07_20_MG_FD_203693 | JGI IMG/M metagenome (GOLD analysis project Ga0315282, IMG submission 203693) | Sediment microbial communities from Yellowstone Lake, YNP, Wyoming, USA - YL17G07_20 | ecosystem: Environmental > Aquatic > Freshwater > Lake > Sediment | place: USA: Wyoming | collected...
TCGCGCGCAGCGCAGCGCCCAGCGCGCCTGTCAGCTCCGCCCACGTCTCCGCCGACACGCCTTTCGGGCAGGGCATGGCGTCGAGCTGCGATAGCGTCTGGGTAAGGTTGGCGGGCACGGCGGCCCGCCCCACCGAGTCCGCGTCAGGCGCTGAGGCCTGACCTCCTGGAGCCTGGAGCGCAACCGTCCCCGCCTGCGTGTTGCCGCCGCACGCGCTTGCCAGCACGAGCGCGGTGATGAGGGCAGCGAAAACGAGGGATGTACGACTTACTTCCCAAATGGCCATGGCTTCCTCCTTAGCCCGGTAGAATGTCCCGTACGCACCTAGGTTATACCGCGGGATCGTCATGGCCGCTAGGAAAACCCCCGGGCGGGCTGTATTCGCAGCGGGAAAGGAACGCCGCGGTGTCGGACCACTGGCCGAGGAAGTCCTTGCCCGCATAGATGTACTGCGTCAACACACAGCGGCGGCTATTGCGACTGCGTCTCACATTGGGACTCCGCTAAGCAGCGCGTCGCGTCACGCTTAGCGGACCTTGAGATGGCACTGCTCCGCTCCGCTGCGCGCGTCCCACAGAATCACATAGCCCGGCCCGCCTCCGGCCAGCAGGTCGCCATGGTAGCTGAACGCGAGCGCCGTCAGCTCGTCCGACGTAGGGAGCTTGAGGCTTGGAGCGGCTCCCACAAAGCCAGTCAGCTCAACGTACCATGCGCCCGGCGCGCCGCCTGTCGCAGCTACACATCCCAGACTGCTGACTGCCAGGGCGGAAAGGGGAGCGCCGCCGCCATCCCCACTCTTGTAGACCGACATACCGTAGTCGGTCGCGCCTCCCGTGGCTTCCCAAGCATCGAACACCTCGATGCCCCCCGTCGAGTACTCAACCACGGTATAGCGCCAGTTGATGCTGTACGAGATGCTGCGAACCGCCGGCAGCTCCGCCGGACGGCCCTCGGCATGGATCAACTTGCCGGTGCTGCATTGCCATTGACAGGCGCTCTGCGAGCCGATGTCGAACGCCCAAATGCTGTCCCCCGAGCAGTCATAGGACACCTCTTGCAGGGGTCCCCCGCCGGGGGCGCCTGCTCCGGGGGCGGCAGCGGCGATGGCGTTGGCGCCAGCGTGGGTGCAGCCTCGCGCGGCCGCGGCGGCGGCAAGCTGTCGTCGATCTCCCGCAGCCAGGCGTTCACTTCGCCTACCAGCACGGCGGCATCAGTCGGGAGCGCGACGGCTAGCGGACCGCGCGGCTCGCCTTCCAGCCACTCCTCTGAATCCACTTGCAGCCAGGCGCCGCTCTGGGGAGCGAAGGTCCAATGCGCGCCGTCCATGTCTTCCGCCACCAGGCCGCGCAGCAGCAGTGCGAAGTCCTCCTCGCCGATCTCGCCCCGCACATGCTGCGTGTAGAGCGCGCCGATCAAGAAGGCGTACTGCTTCTGCGACATCGCCCGCACGGTCATGCTCACCGTCTGCTCAGCCATATGCACTCCCTGTTCCAATGTCTCTATGCCGCCGCCTGATAGCCAGTGGCCTGCGAGTACACGGTTCCTACTTCCGCTGCATACCGCGCTGGAGCACGTTCAGATCCGCCACCTGGTTGCGCAGGCCGCGCAAAGCATGCTCCTCGGCCCACAAGTCGCGCATGCGCGGGTCCTTGCGGATCTGGTCCATGTTGTTGCCGTGCTGCGCCTTGATCGCTCGCTGTTCCGCCTGCAGATCGCGGACCAGCTTGTCGACATCCTGTGTTCAGGTCGGGTTGCTCACTCCCGCGCCGCTCTTCGTCCACCGCTCGACGGTCTGCGTCTCCCGCCAGTGGTTGACTGAATCGTTGTACTGGCTCTTCTGGGCCAGCACCAAGTCCTTCACTACGTCCGCCGGATCCGGGGGTAAGTAATCGTACGCGGCGGCTGCGCCACCAGCCGCCACTGCCTCCTTGACGCCGAGCTTGGAGCCAAACTCGACAGCTGGACCAGCACCAACTGCAGCTGCTCTGTAGCCTTTCAATACCTTGAATGCCAGATCAGCAATGCGCTTGCGCTGCGAGTCTTCAGCCTCGATGCGCTTCGCCACTTCAGAGGCGTATTGCGGCGAGGCACCGGCGTTGATCAACGTTTGCTGCAGTTCCTTGCTCAGTGGTGAATCACGACTCGCCGATCCTGAGCCGCGGCAGGCCGCGCACCAGCGCGTAGAGGAGCCAGAAGTAGCCGCAAGCCGCGCCCGCCCAGATCGACAGCACGTCCCACCAGGCCTGGGGGCGGCGCCTCATGGGCACATTGCGCGATATCTCACCGAAGCGCGCCGGAGTAAGCAGTTGCGCCTGGAACTGCTGCCAGTCCTGGCCAGGCCCGGACGGAGTGACGCCCACGGATGGCCGCGGAACTGACGGCCTGGGCTGTGGCGGAGGTGGCAGCGGAATGGGCCGTGGCGGCAGGGCGCCCGGCCGCCATTGCTGCCCATCCCAGTAGAGCCATCCCTGGCCGGACGGGTCCGGCTGCCAGGTGTAGCTAGCCTGGTCCTGCACGCGCAGCTCATTTACGGCGCTGGCGTATTGCGCAGGAGTGATCCCGCCGCTCCGCAGCCGGGCGTTCAGGTCTGCCAGCCTGGCTTGAGCCTGCTCCAGGTTCATCACTTCACTCCTCCCACACTTCTCAGATGCCCGGAATCCGGCTGAGTCCGCTGTCGGTGCCCAGCCAATACACGCCCATCTCATCCTGAACGACGGCCTTTACCTCCCGCCCGGCGAGCCCCGCGCTCGGTGGGATCACCTGCCACCCCTCCCCGCTCAAGACGGCCACGCCGTCGTACTCCGACCCGAACCACAGCCGGCCCTGGCGGTCCTCGAACACGCTGCGCACCTTCCACCCGGCGAGGCCGTCGTGCTTGGTGAGCGCGCTCCACTGCCCGTTCGACATCTTGGCCACCCCGCCGCGGTTAGCAAAGCCGGTGGCCACCCACAACACGCCCCGCGAGTCCTCCAGGATCATGTTGACTGAGGGATGGGGCAGCCCATCCCTTACCGAGTAACGGCGCCATACTCCGTTCGCGTAGCTCACCAGCCCGCCGTAGGTTGGTGATGCGCAACCGATCCACATCGTCCCGGCGCTGTCTTCGTACAGCACGTCGGCGGAGGCGAGCTTGAACTCCTTCGGTATCTGCAACTCCCGGAATCCGGTGCCGTCATACTGCGCCACCTTGCCGGCGCTGCCGATCCACAACACCCCGCGATGGTCTTCCAGGAGGCTGAGCGCGCTGGGCACCGGCAGACCGGCATTGCTGAAGTCGCGCCAGTGCCCGTCAGCGTAGGCTGCGAGCCCGCCGTCATGGCCGACCCACAGCGTGCCGCGGCTGTCCAGCAGCAATGCGCGCACATGGGCGAAGCTCGGCGCGCCGCTGGGGAGCGGCTGCTGCTTGCCACTGGCGCGGTCGACGACCGTCAGCCCGTCCTTGCCACCGGCCCAGAGGTCAGCGCCCAGCACTGCCAGGCAGGTCACCTCGCTCGGCGGGCGGATGATCTGCCAGCCTGGAGTAATGCGCTGAGCGTTGGAGGCGGGCGCGAGTGATCGTCGTGAACACCAACCTGGTCAAGCCGGAGGACTACCCGGCGTCGTTTCGTGAGCTGCTGGACGAACGGTGGCCCGCGCGCAGCTTGGCCATGGCCCTGCCGCTCTTCGGCACCTCGACCACCCATGGTGCGGCACTATACGCGCTGTGGGGGCCTGAGGAGGCGCGCCGGTTCTACGAGCGGCTGAAGCGGCGCGGCGTGCAGATGGTCGACGGCAACTCGGTGGTGCGCGATATGGTGGCTTCCGGCCAGGCGCGATGGGGATTGACGGACACCGATGACGTGGCCGCGGGACTGAGGCGTGGATCACCAATCGCCGCCGTGTTCCCCGACCAGTCTGTCAATGGCATGGGGACGCTGGTGATCCCTGGTACGGTAGCGCTCATCGCGGATGCGCCGCACCCCGAGGCAGGCCGCCAGCTTGTGGACTTCCTGCTCAGCCGCGAGGTCGAGGCGATGCTGGTGCAGTCGGGGTGGTGCCATGTGCCGCTGCGTAAGCTCGATGTGTCCCCGGAGAACTTCGGCGACGTGCAGGTGAAAGCGCTGCCGGTGAGTCTGGATGATACTTACCAGCAGCTCGATCGGGTGAAGCAGGAGCTTAGGGAGATCTTCGTTGGATAGCGTGCCAAGGAGATGCGACATGTGCGCAACGTGCTGCTCGCGCTGTTTGGAGTTGTAGCCTTCGGGCCGCTCGTCGCCCTGGCGACTGTCGCATTCCAGCAGCTCCTTGATCCCCAGACAAGGGCGCAGCTGCTCGCCGCCGGCCCGAGCATTCGCCAGGTCCTGCTGCTGCTGCGCTCAGCGGCGTTCGCGCTCAGTGTCGCCGCAGGGGCGACGGTCCTGGGCGTGGTCGCGGCCAGCGCACTATGGCAGTGGTCTCGGGGAGTGTGGCGCCATTGGCGCTGGTGGTTCCTGCTGCTGCTGTTCATCCCACCCTACCTGCAAGCCCAGGCTTGGCTCAGCGCACTCGCCATGACCAGTGCGGCGCTCGGCGGAGCCACTGGGGTCGCCAGTGCCAGCGGCGGGCTCGCCGCCTGGTGGGCGGAGGTGATGCTCTACGCGCCCCTGACGGCGGGACTGGCGCTGCTCGGCCTGTGCAGTGTCGAGCCGCTGACCAACGTCGATGCTGCGGCGCAGGACAGGCTGGTCGCCCTGCTCTCGCGATGGCAGCATGAATGCGGCGCCGCGATGATCTACGTGTCGCATTGCCTCTCAGAGGCGCAGCGTCTGTGCCCGCGAGTGCTGGTACTGGACGATGGACAGCTAAGGCCCTCATCGAGTGAGGACCTGGCCAGCGCGCCGGAACCAGGCCCACAACTGCCGGGATACTCTCAGCCTCCGGTTTCCACCCTATAGATCGGAAACCTCTGGACTGGAGCACCCCGAGGACCGCCTGCTGGCCGAACCGGAATCGATGCGACTCGAATCTCGGAGCCGTCCGTCAGCCGTGAACCGCCCGTCGGCGTGCGCACCAGATAGGCGATCCCGGCTGGCACTAGGCATCAGCCTCCTGTGGAAGAACCGTGGCAGAACATCGCTAGCTTCGGCGTCAGCCTCGAGGCTTCAGCGCAGGATGGAGGATGCACGACGGGGCTGTCGCACTGCCGCAGTTGCGCGTTCTACCCGCGAGACGCCATTACCCAAGGCGGTGCACGCTCTCCCACATAAGCTGGTACAATCGCAGGGCGCAGGTCGCGCAAATGCGTGTGCGGGCGTTGGCGCGAGCAACGTCGTCGAGGGCCTGCGGCGCTCGCTGTCTGCATGACTCATGGTAAAGGAGAGACTATGCCAATTGCCGATGTCATTGGACTAGCAACACTCATCGGGATCCTGCTTACTGCTTCATTGGTGGTGTATCTCATCAACGTTGCCAAGAGAATCACAAGCGAAATGCGCGATTCCAGAACGCTTACGAGTACTTCAGTCCAAACGGTCGCGGAGAATCACAGTCGAGAGTTGAAGCAGATCTCAGAGACTCTTTCCACTACAGTTCGTGACTCAGGCCACGAAATGAAAAATGAAATCGCCAAGCTCTCGATTTCAATTGAACTGCCACAGAGCACTCTGATCTCCGCGTTGAAGAGCCAGGGCTGCGAATTACGAGATCTAGCTAACGCTCTTCATGAGAGCACCATCAGCAGGCTTTCGCAGCACGAGATTAGCGTGGTCTCTGCGCTGCGAGAATCTTACGGCGAGCAGCAGGCTGACGCTGGCACCGCGACGGAGAGACTCGTTGTGGAGGCTAGCATGGAGTCTCTCACTGGGGATCTTAGGCGGGAGTTGGGGCAGATGTCCGATGGGCTTCTTGTCGCGGTTGACAGCTCATCTCACAAGCTAATGGACGAGCTTGCCAAGCTCGCGAACTCAATTGAGCTTGCCCAAAGTACTCTGGGCGCCGCGCTTGAGAGTCAGGGCTGCGAATTGAGAGACCTGGCTAGCGCTCTGCATGAGAGCACCGTCAGCAGGCTTTCGCAGCACGAGTCGGGCGTCGTCTCCGCGCTGCGCGAATCTCCTGACGTGCGGCAGGTTGACGCTGACGTCCCAGCCGAGGCAGTTGCTACGGAGGCTAATCTCGTGGAACTGCGCGCAGCCACCGCGGACGAAGGCGTTGCGCTGGCCGCTCCGCTTGGCGAAGCGGCAGCGGTTGTCGATTCCGCTGCTGGACATAGCGCAGCTGAGATTGGAAGCCTAGAAGAAGCCAATAGAGCAGAAGCTCCCGATTACGGCACTGTTTCGCCGGCAATCCGGGTCTATAGCTGGGAGGACCTGCCAGAGCGAGTCCGGGCACGGTGGATGCCACGGATCAGCCAGATGATCCTGCCGCCAGTGTCATACTACTCGCTCCATGAAGATGCTTCCCCGAAGGAACTCGTAGCGAGAGCGAAGAACGACCCGGTTCTCTGTGCCAAGATCCTGGCAGTGGCCAACTCAGCCGCTCAGGGCCAAATCAACCCAGTTACTAGTATTGAGCGAGCGGCGGTTCAACTGGGAGCCAACTTACTGCAGATCATCATCTCCGCTTACCACCTGGAGGCGATTTTCGGGCGCTACTCAGGTTACTCGAAGGAGCATTTCAAGTTCGTCCAGAAGTGGTCCTGCGAGTCCTCGGTCCTTGCGTATCACATTGCCTTGGAGGCTGGTTCCGCAGACTACGCGATGCTCTCCACGGCGGCGCTGATCACGCGCTTGGGCAGCCTGCTGCTGGGCATGGTCGATATTGGCCCAGACGAGAAGTACCGGTACATCCTCTCTGAAACCGACCGATGCGCGTTCGAAATGGAGCGCTGGAAGGTTTGCACGCCTCTACTTAGCGAACAAATGGCTCTGCACTGGGAACTACCGGAGCCGTTACCCATCCTGCTTCGGCTTCAAGAAAAGCCGATGTTTCAAGAACTGACGTCAAGTCCAGAAGATCGAAATCTGCTTATTATCTGTTTGTCGTCTGTGCTGGCATCGGCCTTCATCTCCCAGGGTGGCGAGAACCTGCTGCAAGTACTGAGCGACCTGCATTACGCAGTGCTCAAGCGCAACATGGAGACCCGGGGGCTGCAGCAGGCAGTCAGTGATGCCTGGGCCAGCAAGGCGCTGCAGCGAGAGTTCATGACGATCGTGGAGATGATTGTCTGAACGCGAGTGAAGCGAGCTTGCTCAGTTTACCAAGGCAAGCTGAAGTGAGCCTTGGAGGATGGGACAGCCTTGTATAGCCGCTTGCTAAGCTGCTATGACCCTGTTCCCAAGTCGAGCCACAAGTTGGGCTTGGAGGATGTTCTTCTATCCCTCAGCGATATCGTTCGACGACATCGCCCGGTTCGCCCTTGACGAGCCGGAGAAGCTGAGAGACGTCCTCGGCACAGCCGAACAGCAGGCTGGCGGGTGCCGCAGAGATGCGGCCCGTGCCACCGTAGCGGCGGCTCGCGAGGCGCCCGCACTACCCTCGGCAGCGCCGCGAGCTGTTATAATCTAGGACACCACACGCCATCTAGGGATCGCGGTGAGCGGTGTGGTGCGCGCGGGAGGTGCGCAATGGGTGGCAGAGTAGGCGTTTGGCTCACTTGTCTCATGGGGCTGGCGTTGGCCGCATGCGGCGGGGGGACGCCCAGCCCCCCTGTCAACCAGCCGCCGGCGGCCGAAGCCACGGCTACCCCGGCGTCAGGCCCTGCGCCGCTGACCGTGCAGTTCAGCGCCGCGGCGAGCGTTGATCCAGACGGCACGATTGCGCGTTATGAGTGGGACTTGGACGGCAACGGCTCCTACGAGGTCGTCAACGGCGGCGTCGCACAGCAGTACACATTCAGCTACGAGGGCTTGCACATGGTGGGATTGCGTGTGACGGATGACGACGGCGCCACGAACACGAACACGGTGACAGTGCAAGTTGGGGCTGCTTCCGGCGGGGGCGGCGGGACACCCAACCCACCAGCCAACCAGCCGCCGGTGGCCGCAATCACGGCTACTCCTGCGGCAGGCCCTGCGCCGCTGACCGTGCAGTTCAGCGCCGCGGCGAGCGTTGACCCAGACGGCACGATTACGCGCTATGACTGGGACTTGGACGGCGACCGCTCGTACGAAGCACTCAACGGCGGCGTGGCACAGCAGCATACCTACACCACCGACGGCTGGCACTTAGTGGGATTGCGCGTGACGGACAACGATGGCGCCACCGCCATGACCACGGTGACAGTGTCAATTGGCACTGCCTTAGGCCGTGGCGATTGGTGGATGTTCGGGCATGATCCGCAGCACACCCACAGAAGCCCGTACGTGGGATGTCAGACAGGCACGCTGAAATGGAGCTACCCCACAGGTGGCGGGGAGTCCAGCCCGGCGATCGGGGCAGACGGGACGTTGTATGTGGGAGGTGAAGGCGACCTCTACGCGATCAATTCGGACGGTACGCTGAAGTGGAAATACCCCATAGCCCAGTTCGCGAGCTCCAGCCCGGCGATCGGCGCGGACGGCACGGTGTACGTGGGCAGCTGCGCGATCAACCCGGACGGGACGCTGAAGTGGAGCTACCCCATATGGGTGGGGAGCTGCTTCCCCGCCATTGGTGCGGACGGCACGGTGTATGTGAGCAGTGATGACTGGAACCTGTACGCGATCAACCCGGACGGCACGCTGAAGTGGAGCTACCCCCCAGGCTACTCTGCGTACCCCAGCCCGGCGATCGGCGCGGACGGCACGGTGTATGTGAGTGACGCGGCTTCGGAAAGTATGTGGGACGACCTCTACGCGATCAACCCGGACGGCACGCTGAAGTGGAGCTATCGCACATACGAGTGGTTCAGAGTGGGGACCTCCAGCCCGGCGATCGGCGCCGACGGCACGGTGTATGTGGGCGCCGGGGTTGCGGGGGCCATGTCCTGGGGCCACCTCTCCGCGATCAGGCCGAATGGCACACTGAAGTGGAGCTGCCCTACAAGCGACGGGTCCTCCGACCCTGCCATCGGCTCGGATGGCACGGTGTATGTGGGTGTCTTCACCTTTCATTCTGGCATGCCCGACGGCGGCGACCTCTATGCGATCAACCCGGACGGCACGCTGAAGTGGATCTCCCCCACAGGCGGCTACAGGTCCAGCCCGGCGATCGGGGCGGACGGGACGCTGTATGTAGGAGGTAGCGGCAACCTCTACGCGATCAAGCCGGATGGCACGCTGAAGTGGAGCTACCCCATGCGCGTCGGGAGCTCCAGCCCTGCCATAGGAGCAGACGGCACCGTGTATGTGGGCGGCATTGACAACCTATACGCCTTTGCAGACCCGTAGTGCCCGGTGCTAGCCGCTCATCGCCTCAGCCGCGGCGGATGGAGGCCGCCTGCCGAGCGCGAGCGCCTGCAGGCCCATGCCGAAGTGATGTCCCTCGACGCGAGGCCCAACGTGGGCCTGGTCACTCTGCCAGTGCTGCGCGTTAGAATCATACGTGAGGCTTTGGCGCCGCCGCTGGTTCTGGATAATAGCTGCTGCTTTGATTCTCACCACCGCTTCTGTCTTCAGCGCCCCCGGCTTCTTGGAGCTGTTGTGGCGCGTCAAGCTCAACGCCGCAGTCCGCCGCCTGCCCGACGCCGCACCGCTGCAGAGCAGCGACCGGCTGCTCGTCATCTCGCCGCATCCGGACGACGAGGTGCTGGCTTGCGGCGGAGTCATCCTCCAGGCGCTGCGGGCCGGAGCGAGCGTGGACGTGGTCTGGCTGACCAGCGGCGACGCCTCTGAATTGGGCGAGGCGCTGGCGGCCAAGACCGCGCATCCCAGCGCCTCCGAGATGCTTGATCTCGGCGAACTGCGGATGGCCGAGGCGCGCGCCGCCGCGCGGATACTGGGCCTGGCTCCGGAACGCCTGTACTTCCTGGGCTATCCCGACGACGGGTTGCTGCGCCTGTTTCTCGACTATTACTACGCTCCATACTCTTCGGAACTGACGGGAGCAAACAAGGTGCCCTATCGCGAAGCATTCCGGCAGGGCGCTGCTTACACCGGCAAGAACCTGCAGAAGGATCTCGACACGCTCGTCGACCGGCTGCAACCAACGGTCGTCTGCGTACCTGCCTTGCAGGACCACCACCCCGACCACCGCGCGGCGGCATACTTCGCGCTGCGCTCTTTCGGCGCCCGCCACCAGCTTGAACGCCTGCGGTTTTACATGGTGCACGGCGGCAAGCATTGGCCCTTACCCAAGGGCTTGCACCGCCGGCTGCCATTGGCCGTAGCGCCGCGCGCCAAGGATCTCAAGTGGGTCAAAGTCCAGCTGCCGGAGGCGGATCTTGATCTGAAGCTGGCCGCCTTACGCGAATACGAGAGCCAGATGCGCGTGGAGGCGTATTTCCTGAAGGCTTTCATCAGGCGAAACGAGCTCTTCAGCCTGGGCGTCGAGCCTGAATGAGCCTGAGCTGTGACCGGCTGGCCCGGGCGTCAAGCTCGGCAAGCATGATCAGCCGCGGGCCTTGCTAATCGGCGGTTTGTCCCAGTACAGTGAAGCCAAGCCTCTCATACCCGCGTACCGCTGGCGCGAGGCCCGACGTGGGCAGGGTCAGCTTCCCGGTACGAACTCAGATGCCCGCTGGCCCGTCCCTGACGCAGCGCACGTAGTTGAAGATACGGATCGCGTCGCCCTGCGGGCCCCGGCCGTAGGGGAAGTCGGCAGGGTCCCCGTCCTTGGGGTCGCTGCGCTGCGCCCCGGCGCCGTGCACGTCGTGCCAGGCGCTCTGAATAATCCCATCGCCCGGCCGCAGGCCACATAGATCGCGCTGCCGGCGCTACTTGGCTTCGCTGATGGTGAACGTCACCGTGGTGATGTACACCCCCGGCGCGAGACCCGAGCTGGGCAGCGTGACCTTCCAGTCCACGCCGCCGAACACGCCCTCGCCCTTCACCTCGCCGCGCAGCCAGCCGCCCGGTTCCTCGCCGACCGTGAACCAGTCGCCGCTGGCGGCGTCGGCGCCTGGGCCATAGCGCACCCATAGCGTGAGCCCGGCCGCCGTGTTCCATCCGCTGCGCCCAATGTTGATCACCCACTGACTAACGTTTGTCCGCCAGCGCACATCCCCCTGGTCCGCGAGCACCTTGTAGCCGCACGCCAGGTCCGCCGCGTCCACCTCGAAGTGCAGCACCGGGTTGCCCGTGTACTCCGCAGCCAGCACGCGCGGCACCGAGACCACGACCTGCTGCCCTGCGGTCTGCACGTCGGGCGGCGCATCCCCGGCGCGCGCGGCCTGCGGCGCAATCGCGTTAAGCCCCATCCCCAGCCCGGTGGCCAGCGCGAGTCCGGCGAGCAGCTGCTTCTGGCGCGCCAGCGCGAGGCTCACCTGCTCCGCCGTCACCGCGCCCATCTGGATGAGCACTTCGCCCAGGCGCTTGCCCACCAGCGCCTGCTCGATGAGCGAGCGCACGAGCTGCTCCTCGGTGATGAGGCCGTAGTCGATGAGGATCTCGCCAATCCTGGTGCGCATCGCCATGCTTAGCCTCGAATCTCCCGCTCGGGACGCGGAGCTGGCTGCTCCGCCGGCTGCGCCACCAGCCCTGCGGCGAGTAGCGCGTCCACCGCCGAGAGCAGACCATCCAGCTCGAAGGGCTTGCTGAAACCCTGCGCCGCGCCAAGCTTGACCGCCGAGTCCAGCAGGTCCAGGTCCAGGCTCGAACGGCTGCCGCTCATGGCGATGATCCGCGCCTCGGGATACGCGCGCTTAAGCTCGGCGATCATCGTCAGCCCGTCCTTGCCGGGCATGATGAGGTCGGTGACCACCACCTCCGCGGGCTCGGCGATGTACGCCTGCAGCCCCTCCTCGCCGTCCGCCGCGAGCGCGACGCTGTGCCCATGGGCTTCCAGCACCTGGCCGAGCATCTCCCTGACGGTGTCATCGTCGTCAACCACCAAGATTCGCGCCATCTACTACCCCTGCCTCCCGCACCCAGCGGCCCGGACGCGCCCGGCGCGGTGAATGCGGCGAGCATAGCACGCCCACCCAGGCTTGGCAATAGCCTAGGGCCGCCGGGCCCGCCTGGCTTGCGTATTGTGGTACCACAATGCCACAATGTACTGAGACTGCGTCTCAATATGTCGTATCGCGCACCGGGCTTAGTCTGGATTGCCGCTGCGCGCCGCACTAGGCCCAGCCTGGGTTCGCGCCCGGCGGGCGGACACCCCTGGGGTATGGGAGCGCCACTAAGGGGGGGTATAGGGGCGCCACTAAGGGCGGCGTGAATATTTATTCGGGTGTAAGCTTGACACGGCGGCGGCGGCGTGCTAGTATCGTCCCGAAGCTTTTCACCGGCCTTTAACCTTGGTCAGGACCGCCGGGCTGGAGCCTGGCGGAATGGCGAAGCGAAGGGCTTAGCGTAACGTCGGACTGCATAGCTTGGCAGAGTGGCCAAGTGAGAGAGGAAGGTGGGAAGATTAGCCTCGGCGCTCTGGAGGTGCCCAGGGGCCAGGTGCCAGGTTCGGCCTGGCGGTGGCAACGGGGTACGCCCAGGGCGTGGGGAGCTCGTTGGAAGAGGAAGTGCGATGGCGATGCGGGCTAGGGGCGTCCCCGGTATACGCAGCCGAGTCGGCTGACTCATTCACGTCCCTATCCAACGAGACGCGGCGGCGCGAGGTGCGCAAGCTGCCCACCGGGTGGGCGGCGGGTGAAGCTGCCGAGAGAGGAAGGACCTGCAGCCGAAGGGCTGGCGCCTGGTAGGACTCTGTGAGGCTCGTACCAGGGTGGCCAGTTGAATTGGTAAGGGCGAACATGCTTCGTCCCTACGGTCCGGCAACGACCGGGCCCGGGTAATCTCCTCTACCCCATTCCATCTGGGAGGGCAGGCGTCCCTGCCTGCCGTGAAGAGCGGCCAGGGACGGCCGCGCTCCCCGGGAAACGTCTGGCATTCGCCAGGCGGACATGTACTGTATCTTGCATTATTAGCTTCAGAGGAGGCTTTATATGAAGCGCTTTTTAGCATTGACCCTCATTCTCACCGTGGCCATGATCGGCTACGCGTGGGCGACGCACACGGATTCTGCGAACCAGAACGTGGTCGTCACTGTCGCGCCCGTATTCGAGATCGGGTTCCCGGGTAGTCCCCTCGGCGATGGTCCTAACGTGACCTTCGATGTTACCGAGTACTACATCCTCGGCGGGTACGCGATGGAGGCAACTAGCACCGCGTACCTCCATGCGCACTCCAACTACAACGAGACCGACGTCTCGGTGGCTAGGACCGTATTCGACGGGGCTGCAGACGGCGATGGCGAATTCACCCTCTACCTGGACTGGAGTGGTGGTTGGCAGCTAATCCCAGACGATGGAGACACATCACTCGCTCTGTGGAGCGCAGATGATGGCCTCGACGTGACTCTCCTGCCCCACTACGAGCTGGACGGCATCAGCGTGGCTGACGACCCGGACACATACACATCTGTCGTGACGTACACGATGGAAGCTCCGTAGAAATGAGGCGGTGTACCGCCGTAGGACCCGATAGCGGGAGACGCAATGGCTTCGTAGCGCGTCGGGCTCCCTCAGTAACCTAGGCCGGACATTCACCGCCAATCAGGAGCACACCGTGAAACGTGACGTGCTGATTCTAGTACTCGTAGTTGTTTTCGTGGGATGGGTGCAGGTCGCATTTGCAGCGACGGACTCGGCCAGTCAGAATGTCCGAGTGGTCGTGCCAGGCATCTTTTGGATCGGTTGGAGCGACGACCCGACTCGCGAGGAGGGTAACGTAGTCGAGTTCAACTTGGGAGAAGATGAGCTTCTCGGCGGCGGGTACCTGGAACGCCTCGATACGGACATCCTCTCTGCGGTGAGCAACTACAATGCGACTGATATCGTGGTCAGTAACCCTTTTGGTTGGATCCCCGATGATGATGGCGATGGCGATTTCGACCTCTACATAGACTGGGGTGCTGGCTACAGGAAGTTCCCGCTCGGTGGGACTAACAAGTACATCGTGAAGGACGCCAACGGCCTCAACGGCGACTGGAACATCAGCTACAAGCTGGAGGGCTTCGGCATGGAGGATGACCCGGATACGTACAGGACGTACATCTACTTCACGCTGAAGTCCCCATAGCTGAGTCAACCTAGGAACCATCGTGGCCTTACCGGCCGCGGTTTGGAATCACGCGGGGGGCAGGCAGGTAACCCGGAACCCTGCTTGCCCCCCGCTACCCTACTAGCCCGGGGCAGGCTGGGGCGTGTATCCAGTCCGCGAATGAGCGGCGACACAAGAGCGCCGCCAAGAGGAATGACGACATGAGACGCTGCGCAGTATGTCTGATCGCAATGCTTGCCGTCTTCGGGCTGGCGCGCATGGCCTGCGCGGCGTCTGGCTCAGGCGATCAGGGCCTGAACCTGCACGTGCCGCCGGTGTTCTGGATCGGCTGGGACGGCGACCCGAACAAGCACGAGGGCGACCCCGTGTACTTCGAGCTGACCGAGGAGGAGATCCTCGGCAACCAGTTTGTCTACCGCAACGATACGGACACGCTGTCGGCGGCAAGCAACTACAAGGGCACGGACCTGTACGCGCAGTGGTCCGACTGGCACGCCCAGAACGGCGGCACGTGCTATTTCGACCTGTGGATAAGCTGGGGGACGGGCTGGCGGAAGTTCCCGCTCAGCACGTCCGACAAGTACATCGTGAAGAACAAGAAGGGGCTGGACGACGACTGGGACATCAGCTACCGCCTGAAGGGCATGAGCCTGGAGGACGACCCGGATGAGTACTCGACGACCATCACGTTCACCCTTGAGCACCCGTGAGCGGTGGATTGGGAGGGCGGCCGTCCCTGGCCGCGATTCATGGCGGGCACGGAGGCCCACCCCACCAGAATGGCAGGCAGGGACGCCTGCCCTCCCAAAGAGGGGCCTGTGGTAGTATCGGCGTGGAGGTGGCGCACCCAGAGATGGTGAAAAGAATGCACAACACAAGGGGAGCCATGTCCGCCGCCGGGGCGCTATGCGCCGCGCTGGCGCTCGTCTGGCCGGTGGCGGTACGCGCCGCAGGCGAGGACGAGTCGGACATGTCGCTCACCGTGGGCGGCGTCGCCATCCTCGAGCTCGACCGCAGCGAGCTGGACTTCGACACCACGCCGGAGCAGTTCATCGCCGGCATGACGGCCTCGGAGGCGACGCGCTGCCGCGTGGTGACCAACAGCGAGTGGGTGCTGACGATCGCCGGCACGGCCTCGAAGTGGGCCGGCCCGGCGGACAAGCCGGTGGAAGACGTGCTGTGGCGCAGCGGCGGCGGCGACTACACAGCGCTGAGCATGAGCCCGGCGGAGGTGGCGCGCGGCGAGCCGACGGCGGGCCTCGACGTGTTCCTGGAGCTGGCGGTGAAGCTGCGCTTCGAGCAGGACGAGCCGGGCGAGTACACCTACCGCAGCGTCCACTACGAGCTGACAACGCCATGAGGTGCGGAGCGGCCATCGTGATTGCGCTGGGCCTGGCGTGCCTGGCGCCGCTTTGCGCGCTGGCCGATACGCGCGTGTCGGCGAACGACCTGCGTTTCAGCGCGGCGGGCGAGACGGAATTCCGCGACGGCCAGGCACTGCTCTCGCGCGAGCCGCTGGACTGGGAGAGCGACACCGCCTGGCGGCTGTACGTGGAGAGCCTGGACCTAAGCCTGGGCTTGAGCAGGGATGGCCGCTATGAGAAGGCGCTGGCCGACCTGCAGTTCCGCGTGAGCGGCGACAGCCAATGGTGGAGCCTGCGCACCGAGCCGGTGTTCATCGCGGCGGGGGATGCGCCGGGCCGGGGGACGCTCATCGTGGACTGGCGGATGCTGCTGAGCTGGGGGCGCGACCGCCCGGGTACGTACCGCGCGCGGCTGCGCTTCACCATCGAGCAGCCGTAGTGCTAGCGATAGACATGATCCGAGGTGCGGAATGACGGGAGAACTTGCATGGCGTGAATGGACGCGGGCCTGGCGCGTGATCGCGCTGCTGGCCCTGTCCGTGCTCGCGCCGGCGGCGGCGCTGGCCCAGGGCTACAGCGTAGACCTGGCGGGCCACGAATACACGCTGGGCGCAGGCGGGCAGCTCACCGAGACGCTGCGCATCGCCAGCCTGACCGACCAGCCCCTTACGCTGACGCTGAGCATCAACGACATCGTGCGCGACGCGGCGAACACCGGCGGCTATGCCTACGACCCCACGCTGGAGAAAGAGCAGCGCTCGCTGGCGAAGTGGCTGACAGTGGGGCAGATGGAAGTGACGCTGGCGCCCAAGGAGGTCAAGCTCGTCCCGTACACGATCACGCTGCCCGCGGGGGCGAGCTTGAGCGGGTCGTACTGGTGCGCCATCCTGGTGACCAAGGCGGAGAGCCCTGAGGAGATCCTCAAGAAGCTCACGCCGCAGGAAGGCAAGATGCAGATCGGCATCCGCACCGTGCTGCAGTACGCCGTGCGCGTCATCGTGACCATCCCCGGCACGGCGCACCCGCAGGGGAAGTGGACCAAGGCGGAGATCCAGCGCAAGGAGAACGACGGGCCGCAAGGGGCGAAGCTGTACACGATGGGCGCGGTGGCGACGTTCGAGAACAGCGACCAGGCGTTCGTGCGCCCGCAGGCGTGGCTGGAGATCCGCGACACGGCTGGCAAGAGCGTCTACCGCTCGCCGGTGCGGCGCCGCACCGTGCTGCCGGAGAGCGCGCTGGACTTCGACTTCGACTTAAGCGATGTGCTGCTCGACCCAGGCGACTACATCGTGCTGATCATCGGCGACTACGGCCTGCCGAAACTCGTCGGCGCGCAACTGAAGCTGAGCTACACGGCTGACGATCGCGCGCACGCCGAGGAGATCGCCAAGCTGCGCGCTGAGCAGAAGGCGGAGATGGAGAAGCGCCGCGCTGAGGGTGAGAAAGGCGCAGCCGCCCCCGCCGGGGAGTAGCCCGGTCAGGCTGAATGGCACGCGATGCCGGGGCTCCTCGCGTTGACTCCTGTTGATACATGGTGGATAATCGTCCATCTCCAGTGCGGGCGCGGCCCCATCGCGCTGTCGCATCTGGCGGGCCGGACGCGCTGGGGTTAGGGTTGTTGATGAGGGTTAGGGTTGTGATGGCGGGGCTTAAGCCTCCCTGCGAGGCCGCTTGCGCTGCGGCGCTCCTCCTCCTCTTCCTGGCACCCGCTCGCCACGCCGCGTGCGCCATGGCCTCGACCCCTGTCAGCGGCGCGGCTGGCGCTCTGAGCGCGGAGCTCACCTCGCCCGCGCATGGCGACGTGCGCCCCGGCGAGACGGCGACGGTGGTGATGCGCGTGAGCAATGCGGGCAGCGCGGCGCCTCTCAGCGTGACGGCGACGATGGACGTGCCGGCGGGCTTCGCCTACATGGCGCTGCCCGATTCGTTCAGCCTGGACGCGGGGGCGCAGGAGGTTGTGTTCTACACCGTGAGCGTGCCGGCGGACATCGCGCCGGGCGAGTACGCGCTGAAGCTGCGGGCGGCGGCGAGCGACGGCAGCCGGGTGGAGCTGGCGGCGGTGCTCAAGGCGGCGGCGGTGGTAAGCGTGGGTCTGAGCGTGGTGGACCAGCCGACGGAGCCGGTGATCGCGGGGGGCGAATTCACCTGCCGCTTCCGCGTGAGCAACTTCGGCAACGTGCAGACCACCGTCAGGCTCAGTGCTGACGTGAGCCCGTCGTGGCCGGTGCAGTCCGAGCCGGCGGAGCTAAGCCTGGCGCAGGGCGGCGAGGCGGAGGTGGCGGTGAGAGTGACGCCGCCGCGCAACCTGGTGCTCTCGGCGCAGGCGAACATCCGGCTCAAGGCGTACACGGGGGAAGCCAAGGCGGACGCGGGGGTGGCTGGCGCGGGGGCGGCGGCTGGTGAGGAGCCCGCGGCGCAGGCCAGCGCGAGCGTGCGGGTGTTCCCCGCCGGGCGCACGACGCAGGACGCGCCGATGTACGCACGGCTGCGGGGGCGGATGACGACGCGGCTGAGCTGGGAGGAGGGCGGGCAGCTTGCGCTGCAGGACCTTTTCGACCTGAGCGGCGACTTCGACAACGGCCGCAGCGGCAAGGTCCAGTTCACGCTGCCTCGGCTGGGCGGGGGCCAAGGCGGGCGGTTTGGCGAGCGGTCGCGATACACGGTGAAGTACGCCGACAACAAGTGGGGCGAGGCGACGGTGGGCGACCTGTCGGTGACCCTCAAGTCGCGGTTGCTGTCGACGGGGCTCGCCGGGCGCGGGTTCGACGCGCAGCTCAACCGCGGTGCATATGACGTGCACGCGTTCTACAGCGACCCCATCGGGGGCTTCGGGCGCCGCACCGGCGGAGTGGAGCTTGGCTTGGGCGGCACGGGCAGCACGGGCGGCACGGGCAGCCTGGGTGGCCTGGGCAGCCTGGGCGGCCACGGGGCGGCGGTGACGGTGCTGCGCCAGAGCGACATGGCCGTGCCGTACTACGCAAGCAGCCCCCCGCAGCAGAGCACGGCGATGAGCGTGCTCGGCGAAGTCAGCCCGGAGAAGGGAGTGGTGCTGGGCGGCGAGGTGGCTGGGTTCCAGGGCGAGAAGACCGGCTGGGACAGCGCCTACCGCTTGACCGCGGACTGGGTCCGCCGCGGCCTCACCGGCGGAGCGGAGTACGTCTATGCGGGCAAGGACTTCCTCGGCCAGTGGAACGACACCGCCGCGTTCCGCCTGGACATGGCGTACAGCCCGGGGCGGAAGTGGCGCATCCAGTCGAACTTTGAGGACACGCGGCGCAACCTGAGCCGCGACCCGTCGCGATCCGGCGAGGACTCCCAGCGCCTGAGCATGTCGGGCAGCGTTGAGCTTACGCCGACTCTGACCGCACGCCTGCTGCACGGTGATGAGAACCGCAGGGACCCCGTTGCCGGGGTGTTTGACGAGCACTCGCGCTACACCGAGTACGAGTTGGCGCAGCGCTGGCGCAGCTTTCGCCTGACAGGGAGCTGGCGGGAGGACAGCCGCCTCGCGCGCACTACTGGCCTGGGTACTGTGACCCACGAGCTCAGGTTCCTGAGCAGCACGGACCTTGGCCGGCGAGCGACCATCAGCCTTGACTACACCGATGCCGATGCCAGCGGAGCACTGGCGGCGCAGGAGGGTCGGCGCGAGGTACGCCTGGGCGGGACGTTCCAACTTGACCGTGATGCGTCGGCGTCCTTTGACATACGCCGCAGCAGCCGTAGCGGCGAAGCCAGCACTACGTCATGGCGCGGCGAGCTGCGCAGCCGGCTTGCGCGGGAGCGGGAGCTGAACCTGCGCGCGGAGGGTAACCGCGGCGCATACGGCACGGATACGGCAGTTGCCGCGGAGTACATCATCCCCCTGGGAGTCCCGGTGAAGCTGTTCCCGGTCAGCGGAGTGGTGACGGGCCGGGTCTACCTTTCCTACGATCCATCCAAGGGTGTGAAGGGCGTCCTGGTCAATGTGGACCAAGCCAAGCTGCCCCCCGACCCCCGCATCCTAGCGCCTGCCTCGGGGCCGCCTGGTGCGGCGAGCACGCTGCGCCCGGAACAGCGCGAGCCCTCCGGGGTTCTCGGACTCAAGCCACATGAGTCCACGCTGACGCCCGGCGATTACGTCTCAGGCCAGCCGGTGAAGTGCGACGAGGGGTCGGTGTGCGGCTCCGTGACCCGCCGTGTCATTCCACGCGGGCAAGGGGTGGTCCAGGCCGAGGCGGTGACCGACGAGAGCGGCTGCTTCTCTATCCCGGGCCTGCTCCCGGGGGACTACGCGCTCACTCTCGACCCGACGACGTTGCCTCTGGGCGTCTCATTGGGAGAGGGCGGGGCGCAGCGGTTCAGCATCACCGCGGGGCAAACTACGAGCATCGAGGTGCCTGTTCAGAGCAGCGGGGCGGTCGCCGGCAGGGCGACCATCGCCGTTGCCGAGCGGCCCGGCATGGAGCCAGTGGTGCAGCCCTTCGCCGGCGCGGTGATCGAGCTGACCGGGCCGGACGGCGTGCTGTATAGGCTGACGGATGCCGCTGGGCGGTTCGCGTTCAGCGAACTCAAGGCGGGGCACTACCAGGTGAGACTGCGGACTGAGACGCTTCCTGAATACACGGAAGTCGAGCCGGCCGTCATCGAGATGGACCTGGCGCCGGGAGAGGTGCGCAGCGACCTCAGCTTCAGCGCCAAGCCGGTTCAGCGGGAGATCGAGATCACCACCGAGTCCGCTGCTGGCGGGCAGCCCTAACCTGGCAGCTCCCCGCCCCTCTCTGTTGCTGCGGCATCGCTGGACTGGAGCATCACCATCGGGTTCAGCGTTCAGCAGGCTGCATCGAGCCCCGTCCGGAGCGGCTCAGCCCTGTCTGAATCCGGGATGAGCCAAGAGCACCGCTCTCGCCATTCGAAGCTCAGCTTCCGCTGACAGGGCTTGGCACCCGGGCGGGCCTCAGGTATGCTTATCGCGGCTCGCGGATTCGCCGCCAGACATCCAAGGCCACTCCAACCTCCAGGTGCGAGCCGCGACCATGGCCGCCCACAGGAACACCACGTGACTGAATCCGGTGAGAGCGCGCAGGAGAGTAAGCAGCGGCAGCTGCTGGCGCGGCTGCGCAAGGAGCGCGATGTCCTCGCGGCGGTCGTTGAGCTTGCTGGCGCACTGATCGTCGTGTTGGACCGCGATGGCCGGATCGTCTTTTTCAACCGCGCCTGTGAGGCAGCCACGGGGTACAGCGCCGCCGAGATGAAGGGCAAGCACACTTGGGACATCCTGTTGCCGCGCAATGAGATTGAACACGTGCAGGGCATCTTTGCTCAGCACTTCACCGGCGGCGTACCCAGCCAACACGAGAATCACTGGGTGGCGCGCGATGGTAAGCGGCGGCTGATCTCGTGGACGAGCACGGCCATTGACGACGGGCGGGGCGGTGTGGAGTACGTCATCGGCGCCGGCACAGACGTCACGGAGAGGCGGGAGGTGGAGCAGGAGCTTCAGCGCCGCAGCCACGAACTCGGCGAGCGCGTGAAGGAGCTGCGCTGCCTCTACGAGATCTCGCGGCTGCGAGAACAGCCGGACCTGCCTATCGGAGACCTGCTGCAGCGAGTGGCGGAGCTCATCCCTCCGGCGTGGCAGTACCCGGAGATCACGTGCGCGCGCATCACACTCGGCGATCAGGAGTACACCACCGCCGGGTTCAAGACGACGCGCTGGTTGCAGGCTGCTCCGATCGTCGCCCAGGGCGAGCAGGTGGGCCAAGTCGAGGTGTACTACTTGGAGCAAAGGCCGAAACTGGCGGAGGGGCCGTTCCTGGCCGAGGAACGCCACCTGCTGGATGTCATTGCCGAACGCCTGGGAAGGATCATCGAGCACGCGCGCGGCCAGGAGCAGCTGGTGGACTACCAGTGGCAGCTTAGGCGCCTGGCCAGCGAGCTTTCACTTAGCGAGGAGCGTGAGCGGCGGCGCGTGGCCGTCGAGCTTCACGACGGCGTCGGCCAGTTGCTGGCGCTGATCAAGATCAAGCTCGCGGGACTGCGCGAGGGCGGCGAGGATGGTGGACTGCTGGAGGTCCTCGCGCTGGTTGACCAGGCCATCGCCCAGACGCGCTCCCTGACCTTTGAGCTCAGCCCGCTGGTGCTGCACGAGCTGGGTTTCGAAGCCGCGCTGGAGTGGCTTGCCGCCCAGTTGCGCGACCAACTGCGGATCGAGGTCGAGTTCAGCGACGATGGGTCTGAGAAGCTGCTTGGCGAGGAGCTTCAGGTGGCGCTCTTCCAGGCGGCTCGCGAGCTGCTGCACAACGTCGCCAAGCATGCCCAAGCCACCCGCGTCGCCGTCAGCGTGCGCCGCGACAACGGCGAGATCTGCGTGAGCGTGGCTGACGACGGCGCCGGCTTCGACCCGGCGGAGCAGGCTCAGCGGCGCGGCACTCAGCGCGGATTCGGGCTGTTCAGCATCCGGGAACGCCTCAGGCACCTCGGCGGCAGAGCGGAGATTACCTCGGCTGTGGGGCACGGCACGCAGGCTTCCCTATGGGCCCCCCTGGCCGACACCGGCACGTCCACCAGCCTGCGGCCCGTGGCCGCCACCGCCCCGGGCCCGCACTCCCGCATCCGGGTCCTGCTCGTCGATGACCAGCAAATCACGCGCCAGGGTTTGTTGGCGCTGCTGGAACGGCACGATGACCTGGAGGTGGTGGCGGAAGCTGCCACCGGCGAGCTGGCGGTGCAGCTGGCGCAGCAGCACAGGCCCGACGTCGTGGTGATGGATGTGGCGATGCCGGGCATGAACGGCATCGAGGCCACCCGCCAGATCATTGAAGCCTTGCCGCGTTCCAAGGTTATCGCCCTGTCCATGCACTCCGATAGCCAGTTTGTGCTGGAGATGCTGCGCGCCGGGGCGGTGGGGTACCTGCTGAAGGACTGCGCCCAGGAGGACCTGGTCCAGGCGATCCGCGCGGTCAACGCCCAGCTCACTTTCTTCAGCCCCAGCATTGCGGACGATGTCATCGCTCACTACATACACCAGCACGGCATAGGTCAGGAGGCGGCGGCCGCCAGTCTGACCCCGCGGGAGTTGGAAGTCCTGCGGCTGCTCTCGGAAGGGCTGGCGACCAAGCAGATCGCAGGCCAGTTGCATGTCAGCGTCAAGACGGTCGAGTCCCACCGCCAGCACACCATGGAGAAGCTGAACCTGCGTAGCTTGGCGGAGCTCACCAAGTTCGCCATTCGCCACGGCCTCACCGAAGTCGGCGCATAGCGCACCCCGCTGTTCTGAGACCCACGGCCCGCTCAGGGAACGCCCTAGGGATACGCCTGATTGTGGCTGCCGGGTGGCCGCCGAATAATGACCATGGCGACTCCCCCGCTGCAGTTGCAGTAGAGAGGTGCGCTTGGGAATCGGGTTTGGCGATCACGGTGTTGCTAGCGGACGATCATCAGCTCGTGCGCGAGGGGCTGCGCGCGCTGCTGGAGTGCCAGCCCGACATCAGGGTCGTGGCCGAGGCGGGGGACGGGGTCGCCGCCGTCGAGCTGGCGCGCAAGCACCGGCCGGACGTCGTGGTGATGGACATCGCCATGCCCAAGCTGAGCGGCATCGAGGCGACGCGCCTGATCAGGAGCGAACTCGCGGACACCAGGGTCATAGTGCTCTCGATGCACGGTCATCAGAGGATCGTCGTTGAGGTCCTGCGAGCCGGGGCCACCGGCTACTTGCTGAAGGACTGCGCCCAGGAGGGACTCGCCCAGGCGATCCGGGCTGTCAAGGCCAACCTGACGTTCTTCAGCTCCGGCCTGGCGGACACCGTGATCCAGGAGTATGCCCGGGCGCAAGAGCGTGAAGGGCCGGACGCGGCCCCGGACCTGACTCATCGCGAGCGCCAGGTTCTAACGCTGATCGGCGAAGGCCAGCCCACGAGGCAGATCGCCGCGATATTGGGCGTGAGCGTGAAGACCGTCGAAACCTACCGCCGCCAGCTCATGAACAAGCTCGAAGTGAAGAGCGTGGCCGGGCTAACCAAGCACGCCCTGCGGATGGGGCTCGTGGGTCTGGGCACCTGAGCCACGGGCTAGCCAGCGGAATCGCGCCCGAGACATAGCCGCGTTCAATCAAGCGCGCCCTTACGCACCACCGCATCTACTCCGCCCCAGCACGTTCCACCATGGCGTCGGCGAGGCCCAGCATATCCGCAATTGCGGAAAGCCGAATCAGGCATTGCCTATGAGGGACTCTCTGATTGCCCGGATGGCCCTGGACGCGGAGAATCTGCATGCCACGCGGCCAGTGTGTGAATAAGCCCAGCGTGGAGGAGACTGAAATGAAGCGTGCAACGGCGAAGAGCAGAGTGGGACCCGGGCTCACGCTAGCCAGGGCGGAGCTGGGGATCTGCTGCACCTGCAACTACAGCCCGAACTGCGTCAATCTCAAGGCCGCCGGCCAGCCAATCTGGTACTGCGACCAGTTCGACACGCACGTCCCACGGCGTGAGAAGACGCTCCTGGAGGTCCTCGGCGACGTCGAGGCGAGCAACGCCCGTAGTGCGGTGCCTGGCGCCGAGGCAGGGCTGTGCAGCGACTGCGGGGCTAGCGCTGACTGCGTCAATCAAGTGCCGGGAGTCAAGAAGGTCTACTGCGAGGGGTACTGCTAGTCCAGGGGCGACTGTCCTTTTCCCGGTTCAGTGCAGCAGCGAGGGACGCGCATGACACGCAATGAAGCATCGACCCTAATCGAGAGGCACCAGCAGGAGGGCGGCGGCCTGGTTGCCCTGCTGGAGGACATCCAGGGGAAGTACGGCTACCTCCCGGAGGAAGCGCTGCGCGAAGTTGCGCGGCAGACCGGCCGCTCCCTGGTTGACGTCTACGGCGTGGCGACGTTCTACCGGGCGTTCAGCCTTAAGCCGCGCGGCAAGCACCAGGTCACGGTGTGCCTCGGGACCGCCTGTCACGTGCGCGGCGGGCCGCGGATCCTCCAGGAGTTCCAGCGCCAGCTTGGTGTCCCTGCCGGAGAGACGACGCTCGACCGCGAGTTCACACTGGAGGCGGTGGCCTGCCTCGGCGCCTGCGCCCTCGGGCCGATCGTCGTGGCGGACGGGCACTACTTCTCCAAGGTTGAGCCCACCAAGGTGAAGACAATCTTGGCCAAGGCGCGCAAGGGTCTGGACACCGTGGAGATCGCGGGGGACGAGCGCATCTTCCCCGTTGAGCTGAGCTGCCCCCGCTGCAACCACAGCCTGATGGACCCGGAGCATCTCGTGGACGGGCTGCCGGCGATCCGCGTCACGATCAGCTTCAACCAGCAGCACGGCTGGCTGCTGCTCTCCAGCCTCTACGGGAGCCACGCCGTGGCTTCCGAGCACCCGATCCCGGAGCGGAGCCTTGCGGAGTTCTTCTGCCCGCACTGCCACGGCGAGCTGATCGGCGGCACGCCGTGCCCGGAGTGCGAGGCAGTGATGGTGCCGATGATCGTCCGGGGCGGTGGGGTGGTGCAGATCTGCCCGCGCCGCGGCTGCAAGGGGCACATGCTCGATCTCAGCGGAGTGAACGTCTGACCTTTGCGCTGAGCACCCGGGGGACCACTTCGCGGAACAGGTGAGAGAACCAGATGGAAAAGCTGAAGACGATAGCTGAACTGCGGACGCTCCGCGAGCGGCTGGTTGCTGACGACGACACGTCGCGGCCGACGATCGTCATCTCCGCCGGGACGTGCGGCCAGGCCAGCGGCGCCGGCGACCTGATCCGGGTGGCGAAACGCGAGATCATCACCCGCGGCGTCACGCCCTATGTGAGGCTCCGCGTTACTGGCTGCCACGGCTACTGCGAAATGGAGCCGTCGGTCCTGATTGAGCCCCGCGGCACCTTCTACCCCAAGGTCACGACCGAGAGCATGGCGCGCATCGTTGAGGCGGCGGTGCGCGGGGAAGTGCTCAGCAACCTACTCTTCCACGACCCTGCAAGCGGCGCCCCCGTCGAAACGCTTGACGAACTGCCGTTCTACCGCCGCCAAGTACGCACGCTGCTGGCACGCAACCAGCGCGTGGATCCGATCCGCATCTACAACTATGTCGCTGGGGGCGGGTATCGGGCATTCGCGGACGTGCTGGAGGGGAACAACCCGCGATGGGTGGTGGAGGAGGTCAAGGCCTCAGGGCTACGCGGGCGCGGCGGGGCGGGCTTCCCCACGGGCCGCAAGTGGGAGCTGCTGGCTAAGCAGGACGGCGGCAGGGGCAAGTACCTGGTGTGCAACGCCGACGAGGGCGACCCCGGCGCCTACATGGATCGAAGCCTACTCGAGGGCAATCCGCACGCGGTGATCGAAGGCATGCTGATCGGAGCCTTCGCCACTGGGGCGACGGATGGCGTGATCTATGTCCGCAATGAGTATCCGCTGGCTATCAAGCACCTGATCATCGCGCTGCGGCAGGCGCGCGAGCTGGGGCTGCTGGGCGAAGACATTCTGGGGACCGGCCTCAGCTTCGATTTGCGCATGGCACGTGGCGCGGGAGCCTTCGTTTGCGGCGAGGAGACCGCGCTGATGCGCGCAATCGAGGGGCGGATGGGCGAGCCTCGCCAGCGCCCGCCGTACCCCGTGGAGAAGGGCATCAACGGCCAGCCGACGGCGATAAACAACGTCGAGACCTGGGCCAACATCCCAGTGATAATCGAGAAGGGCGCGGAGGAGTTCGCTCGGGTCGGCACGCCCGGCAACTCCGGCACCAAGATCTTCAGCCTCGTCGGCAAGATTCGCAACACCGGCCTGGTCGAAGTGCCGATGGGGATGACGCTGCATGAGCTCGTCTACGAAGTTGGCGGCGGCCCACCCGACGGCGTGCCGATCAAGGCGGTGCAGACCGGCGGGCCCTCCGGCGGCTGCATCCCGGCGGCGATGTTCGACCTGCCCATCGACTACGACAGCCTGACCGCGGCTGGGTCGATCATGGGCAGCGGCGGCCTGATCGTGATGGACGAGCGCACCTGCATGGTGGACGTCGCCAAGTACTTCATGAACTTCCTCAAGGACGAGAGCTGCGGCAAGTGCTTCACCTGCCGCAAGGGCACGCAGCGCATGTGGGAGCTCCTCGACGACATCGCGGCGGGGCGTGGGACGCCTGCGCACCTCGACCTGCTTGAGGAGCTGGCCCTGGTGGTCAAGGACACCACGTTGTGCGCTCTGGGCCAGACCGCACCCAACCCCGTGCTGAGCACGCTGCGCTACTTCCGCGAGGAGTACCTGGAGCACATCGTGCATCACCGCTGCCCAGCGGCGGTGTGCAAGAGCTTGATCACCTACACGATCACCGACAAGTGCAACGGCTGCCACCTGTGCCTGCCGGCCTGCCCGGAGCAGGCGATCAGCGGCAGGCCCAAGGCCGCGCACGCCATCGACCAGGCGAAGTGCACCAAGTGCGGCGTCTGCCAAAGCGTATGCAAGTACGAAGCCATCGAGGTGGCTTAGCGAGAGGACCACGCCAATGCCAACCCTGAGCATCAACAGCCTGCCTGTGACTGTGGAGCAAGGCGCCACCGTCCTGGAGGCCGCGCAGTTCCTGGGATTCCCCATCCCCACGCTCTGCCACATGGAGGGGCTTACGCCGTACGGCGCCTGCCGGCTGTGCGTGGTGGAGATCGGCGAGGGCGAGAGGGCCAAGCTCGTCTCCTCCTGCACCTATCCGGCGGAGGAAGGGCTCAAGGTGCGCACCGCCAGCAACCGCGTGCTGCGCGCACGCCGCATGGTGCTCGAGCTGCTGCTCGCCTCCTGCCCGCAGAGCAAGGTAATCCAGGACCTGGCCAGCGCCCATGACATACGCCAGCAGCGCTTCCGCCAGGAGCACGAGGACTGCATCCTCTGCGGGCTGTGCGTGAGGATGTGCGAGCAGCAGATGATGGCCAAGGCGATCGGCTTCCGCGGGCGGGGCGAGCGCCGGTCTCTGGGCACGCCCTTCGACGCCAAGAGCGAGGAGTGCCGGCTGTGCGGGGGCTGCATGTACGTCTGCCCGGCCTGCCAGCTGCGCTGCACCTACTCGGAGCCCGAGAAGGCGATCTGCGGCGGCTGCGCCAACTTGAGCCCGCCCTGCGTGGAGAAGGAACCCTTTGACGACATGATGTGCTACATGCGGCCCTGCGTGGCCTGCGAGATCAACACGGAACGGTAGGTGTCTGCCGGACGCCTCAGACAAGGATGACGCTATCAGGAGGACTCGTTAATGAACACGCTAACGCGGCTTAACTCGTCAGCGGCGACGCTGACGAAGAATCGGACCGAGGGCTCGGTCTCTTCGATCTCGGGCATGTGCGTCACCTGCGTGGACGGGTGTATCGGCATGTGCGAGATCGGCAAGAGCGCCTACCGCGGCCACGAGGTGATCTATCCCCAGCCCTTCGGGGTGATCACCACGGCCTCCGAGAAGGCCTACCCCCTGGACTACTCGCACTTCAACATCATGGGCACGGCGGTGGGGGCGCATGGCATCGACGCCGACCCGGACAAAGCGATCTTCCCCAACGTGGACCTGACGGCGCGCTTCGGACACGACGGCGGGATCAAGTTCCGCCTGCCGTTCATGATCCCGGGCATCGGCTCGACGAACATCGCCAAGAACAACTGGGAGGGTATCGCCATCGGCAGCGCCCTCGCCGGTACCGGCCTGACCATCGGCGAGAACGTCGTGGGCATGGACGCCCAGGCGACGATCAAGAACGGCCGCGTTACCGACACCGTTGACCTCAAGCAGCGGGTGAAGCTGTACAAGGACCATCAGCGGGACGGCTTCGGCATGATCATCGTCCAGGCCAACATCGAGGACACCCGCCTGGGCACGCAGGAGTACGCCATCGAGAAACTCGGCGTGGACACCGTGGAGCTGAAGTGGGGGCAGGGCGCGAAGGACATCGGCGGCGAGGTGAAGGTCCGCGAGCTGAAGAAGGCCCAGCTCCTCTATGAGCGCGGCTACGTGGTGCTGCCCAACCCGACCGATGAGCACGTGATCAAGGCCTTCGAGCACGGGGCGTTCAAGGAGTTCGAGCGCCACAGCCGCATCGGCATGGTGAGCGAGGAGGGATTCGCCCAGCGGGTGGAGGAGCTGCGTAAGGCCGGCGCCAAGTACATCTTCCTCAAGACGGGGGCCTACCGCCCGGCGGACCTGGCCCGCGCGGTGCTGTTCAGCGCAAAGTACGGGATCGACCTGCTCACCGTGGACGGCGCAGGCGGCGGCACTGGCATGAGCCCGTGGCGCATGATGAACGAATGGGGCATGCCCACGGTGGAGTTGCACTCCCTGCTCTACTTCTACACCAAGCGGCTGGCCGACCGGGGCGCCAAGGTTCCGGCCCTGGCGGTGGCCGGCGGGTTCACCTTCGAGGATCAGATCTTCAAGGGCCTGGCGCTGGGCGCGCCGTTCGTCAAGCTGGTCGGCATGGCCCGCGGCCCCATCGCCTCCGCCATGGTGGGCAAGACCATCGGCCGCGCCATCGCCGAGCACAACATCCCGGTGTACGTCGAGCGCTTCGGCTCGTCCATCGACGAGATATTCGTGACCGCCGGCGAGCTGAGGCGTGAACTGGGAGATGAGGAATTCGAGAAGCTGCCCACGGGCGCCATCGGGCTGTACACCTACTACGAGCGCCTGGCCCAGGGGCTGCGCCAGCTGATGTGCGGCAGCCGCAGGTTTAAACTGGAGTACATCTCGCGTGACGATCTCGCGGCGCTGACGATGGAAGCCGCCGAGGTGAGCGGCATCCCCTACATCACCGACGTGGACCGCGAGGAGGTCGAGCGCATTCTCGAAGCCGTGCCGGCGCACGTTACGGCATAGGAGCGGGAGTAGTCACTAGGCAGGTAGATGGCGTGGGCGTGAGCGCGGCCCCGGACGTCCAGCTGGCGCTAGATGTTCACCATCGGCGCGGCAGACGGCCCGCGCTCCAATCGCCGAGCGCCATGTCAGTGCGTGCCTGGGCAGCCTAGAGCTAGACCAGCGGCAGCCAGTAGCACCAGCACTGGGCTACGTCCGGGATCGCGCTGCAGCGGGGATCGGCCAGCACTTCGACTAGCAACGGCAGCGTGGACGGCCAGCCGACCAGCGCGATGATGGCACCAATGACCATGTCGTCACTGCCGACCACTACGACGTGCAGTGCATAGGCCTTGTGCGTTGGCTCGGTCGGTGGCTCATTGACCTCCACGACATAGCGCGCTGGTTCACCAGAAGCCTTTGTGCACCCAGCGCTGATGCGCGTGCAGCTGCACCTGTAGGGCGATGTGGCTGGAGTCTGGGCCCTCGGCACGGGATCGTATGTGCCACGAAAGAACACCGGCACCACTATCGGGCCCGGAGAGCCTTTGCACTGCCGAGTCACCGGCACGGAACCTTCAAAAGGCTTCCCCGCGGAGGGTCCAATAGTCTCGCCCCAAACCTCAGCGACGCACCGGTACTGCCCTGGCGAGCCCCGCCCCGGGCAACTCTCACACGTGACTGCGTACTTCGTGGGCTCGTCAGGCAGTTTGTTGATCGTCTTCGGCTCAGACTCGCACATTCACGGCCTCCCACTGATCGTGTGACATTCGAGCTTGCTGTGGCCGCGAGCATAGCACATGGCGAAGGATGCAACAGTGCAGTGGGCTGAGCGCGGAATGCCTCAGGGAGCCTCGATGCAGGAGGGCGTCAAGAATGGCCAAAGCGGCGGCGCCTGAAGTTGTTCCCGTGGTGCGCTCCTGCATGGATTGCTCAACTACTGCTTGTGGCCTCGTGGTCATCGCCCAGCCTGGCGTGCACGCCCCAACGCCCGCCCAAGAGGTGATTGCGGGTCGACGCCAAGGGAGGCCGCGAGGCGTTCCGCTTCGCGAAGCGCGTCCTGGTATGCAGTAGTGTCGCCGGCGTCGGCGTAGTACAGGGCGCTGTGGCAGTGTAGGACGCACAGCTGTCGCATGTCATGCCCATCCTTGAGTAGCGTGTGCGCTTCGTCGAGGGCCGACTTGGCATCCCCATGCCTGCCCTGCCGCCGCAGGACCTCGCCCAGGGTGACCAGGGCGACGGCGCGGCCGTAACGGCTCTCAGCTGCATCGAAGCAGTCGAGCGCGGCATGCAGCAGCTCCTCTGCAGCGGGCAACCCGTCGCAACCCATTTGCAGTTCTGCGAGGTTGAACAAGTTACGCCCCTCTCCGCTGCGATCGCCAACCTCACGGTCCATCGCCAGCGACTGCCGGTAGCACCCTTCCGCCAGGTCGTCCTGGCTCAGTGAAGCATGCACACTGCCTAGGTTGGTCAGCGCCTCACTCTCGCGCACGCGGTCGCCGACCCGCCGCGCGAGTTCCAGCGCCTGGGTGTAGCACTCGAGGGCGCGCTCGGCATTCGCCTGCCCCTCGTAGAGCACACCCAGCGCGGACAGCGCGGAGCACTCGAGGCGCAGGTAGCCCAGCTCGCGACTGACCGCCAGAGCGTGCTCGAAGTAATCACGCGCGGCGTCATGCCGGCCCTGCAACTGCGCCACGATTCCCAGGTTGATCAGCATCCGTGCCTCGTCGTCGCGCAGCCCCAGCTCGTGCATCATCTCCCGCGCGAGTTGGTAGTGGTCCACCGCCTGCTCCACCTGCCCTAGGCTGCGCAGCACCACGCCGCTGCCGCCTAGCGCCTTCGCTTCCTCCGCTGCATCACCCATCGCTCGCGAGGTGGACAGTGCCTGCTGGTACAGCTCCAGCGCATGGCTCAGCTCGCCGTGCCGCCAGGCGCGGACGGCCTGCGCGCGCAGGAGGGCGGGGGAGGCCTGGGCGTTGACCATGCCCGCGGCGCGAAGCACGCCCCATGAACGCTCGACGATGGACTCCTGCTCCTCCCAGCCCTGATGCTGGCCCGTCCGCGCCATCAGCATCAGCAGCTCGCAGGCTAGCGTATGCGTCTCCACGTGCATCTCGGCCGCCGCATAGTGACCGATCGTCGCCGGCAGCAAGCTCCACTCGTCCGCCGCACCGGGCTGGTAGCGCTTGTGATAGGCCTTCGCTGCCAGGCCGTGAAGCACGCGGCGGTTGTGCTTGAGCAGTGAGTCATAGGCCACGTCGCGGGTCAATCGGTGCGCGTAGAAGAATGTGCCGGTAATGGCACTGGCCACCGCCGGCTCTTCGCCCCAGCCCTGCACGAACACCTTCTCATCAACCAGCTTACCTAGCGCTTCGTCCAGCCGGGCCGCGTCGTAACCGAGAGCTTCCTCCATCTCAAGCAGGAGCTCGCAGTCGAACGCCCGGCCAAGCACGCTGGCGCGCTGGGCCAGCGACTTGAGCGGCGGTGCGAGCTGGTCCAGCCGCCCCAGGACGAGCGTGTTGATGTCCTCGGGAATGTCCAGCGCAGTGACGTCGGCGTCGAGGGCATAGGCCACCGCTCGAGCGGGGGGTGCGCCTGCGAGTGGCGCGCCAGCGGCAGCCTCCGCCTGCGTTGCCTGCGTCGCTGGCTTGACGATGCCGCGGCGCAGCAGCATGCGGCAGAATTCCTCGTAGTAATACGGCAGGCCCGCAGCCTTCTCGTGAAGCTCGAGTTCCAGCGCAGTCGGTGTCTCTAGTCCGGGAAGGATCGCCTGAACCAGCTGGCGGCCCGCATGCATGTCGAGGCTCTGTACTTCGAGCACTACCGGTGCCGGCGACACGTCCATCGCGCCGGTGGGGTGGTACTCCGGACGCGCCGTGGCGATGACTACCAGCGGTTGCGGCAGGCTGGCGCCGTTGAGCAGACCATCCAGCACTGCCCGGAGGTCGCCCAACCACTGCAGATCCTCGATGACGAGTACGACAGGGCTGATGGGGCCGGCTGAGGGCCCGCCGTCCTCTGCATCAGCAGTGGCGGCTCCTGAACCGCTCAGCGTGAGCGCGTCTCGAGGCGCCCCTCCGCCGGAAAGCGCCGCCAGCTCGCAGCACGCACGCAACGCGAGGATGCAGCTGGTTAGGAAGCCCCGGCGGTCGGACAGCGCGATGGCGGTGGTGTCGACGGCCTTGCAGTCCAGCGCGTACGCCAGCGCAGCGAGGTGGCGGCGCAGACGTCCAGCGTAGTCCGCGCTGACAACGCGCGTAGCCACAGTGCACAGCTCCGCCCAGCGCTCTGGCAGGTTCTGCGCCGTCAGCCCGGCCACCCGCGCCAGCTCCGCCACGAATGCGCGCAAGCTCGCGCTCTCGCTGCAGTGGCCCGTGGCACTTGCCAGCGCGGGTCCGCCGGCATGGCCGTGGCCCAGCTCGACGCGCAGCGCCTGCACGATCTCGTATGCCAAGCGGCTCTTGCCCACCGCGGCTACGCCGCGCAGGATCAGCAGGCGGTTGCGTCCAGCCCGCAGCGCGCCGGCCCGCGCGATGTCCCAGGTCTCGGGTGGGTAGCTCGTGCTAAGCCACGACTGTACCTGCTGCACCGCTGTGCGCAGCACGTCCTCGCGTCCGACCAGCGGAGTGAGCCTGGCGAAGGCGCCGCGCAGCTGCACCGGTGGCTCGTCGACGCCGATTGCCTCGTAGACCTTCACCAGGCCGAAGCCCTTGAGTTCTTGCTCGCCGAGGCTGCGGCTGCGGAACAGGTCGCCCGCCTTTTCGAGAACACGCACAGTCGTCTGCACCGCGCCTGGTTGGGCCGCAGTCTCCAGCCGCTGAGCGATGTTCACCGTCTCGCCCATCACGGTGACCTGCTGCTCGGCCCCGCCTACCTGGCGGCGCGTGACTTGGCCGAAGCTCACCCCGGCGCGGATGGCGATGGTCAACCCGGTCTCGCGCAGCGACTCGTTGACCTGGTCCGCCCGCTCCTGCAGCTTCAGCGCCGCGCGCAGCGCCGCCTCGCACACGGGTGGGTAGTCCGGATGGCCGGCGAAGACGTAAAGCCCGGCGTCGCCGATCACCTTGTCGCAGTAGCCGCCCCAGCCCTGCACCGTCAGCTCGAAGATGCGGAAGGTGCGGTCGATCAGCAGCGTAAGCTGCTCCGGGTTCAGTGTGCGCGACAGCGCCGTGAAGCCAACCACGTCGAGGAAAAGCACCGCCGCGAGTCGCGTCTCACCAGGGTCCAGGCGCTCCTCGTGCCTGGAAATCACCCCCGCGCGAGCCACATCAGTAATGGTCTGCAAGTCCGCCAGTAAGCCCTCGATCGGCTCGCCAAAGGGCATGCGCGTATTGTAGGGCACCACACCGCCTTGCCGCCCACCTGGGAGCTGCAGACTGCATCGAGCCGCGTCCAGAGCAGCTAAGCGGCGTCGGCGATCACGCTCCTTATGTGGCAGGACGCCATGCAGTGGGATTATGCCCGGCTCAAGACAGTACGATTGCGGGCTTGCACATTGCGCGGCCTCGATTGGAGCACTGAGGTGTTATACTGATCTCGGAAAGACTGGACAAGGCAGGCTGGGGATATGCCTCGACCGTACGTGACGCAGGGGGCTGGCAACACAGCCCTGTGCTTTTGTGTCTTGCTCTTGATGGCCGGGTGCGGCGGAAATGGCGTAGGCGGCACTCTCCAACCACCTGGCGGCGATAAGCGGACTTCTGGGTTGAGCGAGTACAGAAGCTTGTTTGTGGAGCAAGATTGACCATGCGGCAGCGCCGTGGTAGCATCCACCTGTACTTTGCCACACTTGTAAGGAGTGAGTGGCGGATGAAGGTGGATGAAACCGCGGCGCTGTCGGCGGCACTGAAGGCCTATCAACAGGATAGCGCTGATGACCATGCCGAGGCGCAGCTGGCGATCGCGGTGACCCGCGTAGTCGAGAAGCGCATCCGGCCACCCTTGCAGAAGAAACTCCGCCCCCAGGACGTCGACGACGTCTGCTCGGAGATCATCCTCGGCTTCTGGAAGTTCCGTCACAGCGTGCGCCCCGGCGAGGTCGGCCAGCTGATCAGCACGCTTCAGCACCGCCGGACCACCGACCAGGTGCGCAAGTACTACGGGGAGGAGGACCGCCGGGCGCCTGAAGCGGCGGTGGACGAGTATGAACTGCTGGCGCTCTTGCCTGCCCGCGATGCCGAGCCGGGTACTGAGGCATCGCAGGATGTCTGGGAGCTGCTTTCGAGGGTCGATCTGAAAGCCAAGGACCGCGTAATCGCCTACATCGTCTACCTCGGCGCGGAAAAGCGCGTGATCGCCAAGGTGCTGAGCGTCGACACCGATACCGTCACCAACAGCCTCAAGCGCAGCCGGGAGGCGCTGCTCAAAGAAGGCTACGGCAAGACCGTAGACGACGCTGATGGCTGAGAGAATCGCAACTGTGCTGGAGCGCCGGGCCGACGAGCCCGGCCGCTTCGAAGCGCTCGCGCGGCTGCTCGACGATCCCCAAAACCGGATCGAGCTGGAGGACTACCTCGAGGCGGCCATCCGGCGCGAGTCGGGCGCCGTTGCAGCCAGGATGTATGCACATGCACGGTTCTACGCGGAGCTTGTGAGGCGCGAAGGCGAGCGGCTCAAAGGACCGGAGCAGCCGGAAGCGATGCAGATTCTCGAGCATGAGCTGTCAAGCATCCTGGCTGCGGCCAAGCGCGCGCTGGATCAAGAAGCTGGCGATTTGCCTCTTACCTTCTCTATCTATATTCAGGAGTACCTGGAGAAATCAGGGCGGTGGAATGAAGCGCTTGCTCTGTATGATCGTATGATCGACAGCGCGCGAAGAATACAGCGCAATGATTACCTCCTTAGTGCTTTGCTTGGGTACAGCAGCCTGTCGTTCGGTGTGAGCCGGTTCAGCGAAGCGCAGAGCGCAGCGCTCGAGGCGAGGAGCCTTGCTCACGCTGTGGGTGACGAGCAAAGCGAGGCGCTTGCTATAAACTGGCTTGGTAATATTGCGTGTCAGCTCGGCAACTATGACGAAGCCATTAGGCTGCATGAACAATCCCTAGCGATGAGGCGCAAGATTGGAAAACCCCATCTAGTTGCAGCATCGCTTCATAATCTCGCCACTGCTTGCGCGGCATATGGGCTCACAGACAGAGCCGCAGAGCTCTATGAAGAATCCCTGGCCATTAACCGCACTACAGGTAACCGCCAGGGAATGTCGATCACGCTGAATAACCTGGGCAATCTGGCAAGAAATCAAGAGCGATTTGCGGATGCAAGGAAGTATTACCAGGAATGCCTTGAGACTAGCAGCGAATTAGGCGATCATCATGGCCGTGCCGCCGCCATCGGGAATCTCGGGTCTCTTGCATACGTTGAAAGGGATCTCAGCAAGGCGGAGTCACTAGTGCAGGAGGCTCTTAGAAGCCATCGGAGAATTGACGATAGGCAGGGCATCGCTGAGTCTCTTTGCAACTTGGGAGGAATCGCGCTTTGCCAGCGTCGGCTCGATCGCGCGAAAGAGCTGCTTACGGAAAGCCTGACTTCGTTCGAAGACACCGGCGAGCGATTGAATGTGGCATCTGTTAAAGCCCTACTAGCCGTTGTGTCTATCTTCAAAGGGGATTTCTCAGGTGCCTTGGGTCTTCTGAGCAGTTCACTTCAGGTTGAAAGGGAGCTTCTCCCTCCGAACGACCCAGAGCGGATGTCGATCATTGCCGCTAGTGCGCCGCTACTAAGCCTGGGCCGGTTGCAGCAGGCTGCTGTGCTGAATTACGGTATCCGGCATCAATATGAACAGAAGGGCCGGAGTCTAGGACCTGTTGCCCGGGATTGCCTTGACGATGGCATTGCCAGGCTCGACGAGACACTGCCCGAAGCGCAACTCGCTCAGCTGAAGGCCCAAGCCGAATCGATGAGCTTGGAAGAGCTTGCCGAGTACGCGCTCAAGGCGCTTGAAGAAGTCAGGGCGGAACTGGGCAGCGCAGAGCCTGGCGAGCCGGACACTGCCGGTCAGGCTATACCAGCGCCGGCTGCGGGACAGTCCGCAATCGCTCAAGACGCGGATGGCAAGTAAGCAGTGAAGTGGCAAGGAGCTGCCGCGGGTGGCTCCGGCTCCCCGATCCGCAGGGGTTCCGTGTCATGGCGTTGGGACTCCACCGCCCCGGCTGCGGCTACTTCTGGCTGCTCTATGCCCTGGTGCGCGGCCTGCCGCGGCTGAGGATCGGCAACAGCCCACAGAACTCCTGGCTTGACCTGCTGCCTTCGTTGGCGCTGTTGCTCCTGCCGATCCTGCTTTGCGTCTTCCGCCAGGCCATGATGCCCGCGCTGACGCGCTGGTTCAACGGCCTCCAGCGCATGCCGCTGTCGCGCAAGATCGGCTGGGTCGTGGCCATCGCGCTCGTGATCCTCTTCCTGCAAACGAACAACCCGCTGCTCGCCCAGCGCGAAGGGTTGGGCTTGATCACGCCACTGCTGATGTCGCCATCCCACTTGGGCTGGTCTGGTTCCGCAAGGAGACCAACCGCCGCGCGCCTCCGCACGGCTAAGCTGTTGCGCCAGCGCGTACGCCAGAGGCAGGCAGAGCAGGCCTGCCGCCAGCGCAATCGCCGCCGTAGTGACGCTCTCAGTGCGGGCTAGCGAGCGCGGCCAGAGATCCCGGCTCATTCTTCTCGGCTTTTCGGATTGTGCGCCCCTTCCCGCGAAGTAAGGAGTTAAGCCTGGGCTTTGATTTGGTGGTCCAAGTAGCTTAGTCTTAGGTCACGCCCTGTGACAGCGCGGCGTGGTGCCGTGCGGGAGGTTGCAACATGACTCGCAGTTTGCTAAGCATCTTGCTGATGCTGGCGTTAGGGATAGTTGGATGCACTTCATCTACTAGTCCTGTAATCGTTGATGCATCTGGCCAATCGACGGGCGGCCGGATTGCATCGACCATCACGAACCCCCTGTATCTGCACGGCTCGGGTGGGTACACGAATCCTCCGACCTTGTTCCTGGATGCGACGGTTCCAACCGACACCAAGGCCAAGTACAAGGATTCTGCTGGGGTACCATCCTCCTGGGTTGACATCGGTGTCTGGAAAGCCGATGCGGCACAGGTGAGAGGTCTGCTGAAGAGCCTAGCCGATTTGCGCGTCGGGGCTGGTCTCATAAGCAACGGTGACAAAGGCAAGCGTTTCGACGTGCGGGCGGAGGTTTGGCGGGATTACGCCCCCGGTTCTCTAGTAGGTTGGGGCGAAACCTACGACATCAGCGGGCTATCTAGCAGTGCACAATGGGCTAAAGAGGTAACAGTGGCATTCTCGAATGTCACTCCTACCAACTTCGACGGTCAGAACAATCTTCTTCACCTGCGCATTTTGACTCGCCTTGCAGCTGGTGGAAACTCCAACGCCACTGGTCTGCGGGTCTATTTCGACTCGATGAGTAGACCGTCTAGGTTTGGGGTGGTACTAAATCAAAGCCCGGGGGCAGTAGCTAATGCTGACCCAACTTCCGGGAATGTACCGCTAACCGTGAATTTCTCCGCTACCGGCTCCCGTGATCCTGACGGTATCATTGTCAAGTACGAATGGGACTTGGACAACGGGTTCGGGTTCATTGAGTATAGCGGCGGAACGACGTCTTTTCAATATGTATCTGCTGGTACCTACATCGCTAAGCTGCGAGTGACAGATGACGACGGGGCGGTCGGAACTGCGTCGGTAACGATCTGGGCCGGGGTTGATCCGCCTCAGGCTCCTGATGTCTGGCCGATGTTTGGCCACGACCCGCAGCACACCAACCTCAGTCCATTCGTTGGCGCACAGACGGCGAATGTGGAATGGAAGTACACCATAGGGGAGCCAGTGTGGTCCTCCCCCGCGATCGACGCGAACGGGACGTTGTATGTGGGGAGCGAAGACGGCAAGCTCTACGCCATCAACCCCAACGGCACCTTCAAGTGGTCATGCCAGACAGGGACTTATGTGTCTGACTCCCCGGCGATCGGCGCGGACGGGACGGTGTACGTGGGGAGCTATGACAACAAGCTCTACGCGATCAACCCCAACGGCACCTTCAAGTGGTCATTCACCACGGGGGGAATTTTGTGGTCCTCCCCGGCGATCGGTACCGACGGGACGGTGTATGTGGGTAGCGGGGACCACAAGCTTTACGCCATCGGCAAGGACGGCAACTGGAAGTGGGACTACACTGCGGGGGATTCGGTGAATTCCTCCCCCGCGATCGGCGTTGACGGGACGGTGTATGAAGGCTGCCGGGACGGCAAGCTTTACGCCTTCGACCCGGACGGCAGCCTGAAGTGGTCATTTACCACGGGGAATGCAGTTGGCTCCCCCGCGATCGGAGATGACGGGACGGTGTATGTGGGAAGCAATGACCACAAGCTTTACGCCATCAACCCGGACGGCAGCAAGAAGTGGTCGTACACCACGAGGGACATAGTTTTGTCCCCCGCGATTGGCGCGGACAAGACGGTCTATGTTGGCAGCAGGGACAAGAAGCTCTACGCCATCAACCCGAATGGCAGCCTGAAGTGGTCATACACCACAGGAAATGACTATCCCCCCTTGGCGCTCGCGATTGGCGCGGACGGGACGGTGTATTTTGGGAGCATAGACGAGAAGCTCCATGCCATCAACCCCAACGGCACCTTCAAGTGGTCATACACCACAGGAAACGGGTACTGTTCTTATTCTTCTCCCGCGATTGGCGCGGACGGGAAGGTGTACGTGGGAAGCACTGACGGCAAGCTCTATGCATTCGGCCCGGGCTAAGGATCCTAGGCAAGGTACCTTAAGGCAGCAACCGACTGGTTGCTGCCTTTTCTTTCTACCTAACAAGCTCTCGACTCCCTGCCCACCTACCCGCCCCAGGCACACGCCCCGAGGTCGGGCAGGCCCAAGTCGCGGCGTCGTTCGCGGCTGAGCGGGATGCAGGGTCAATGACGCTGCACGCCGCCCCCTGCGGTGCCGATGGTGAGCTGCTCATCAGCGGCCAGCGCGCCCGCGGGTACAATTGCGGCAGGCACCACTCGGTGGCCGAGCTGACTCCTGGAGCATTGGTGATGGAGACACCCGATGACGGCTAGGTGGGCATGCATGCCGCTCATCGGCGCGGGTGTCGTGGCGCTGGCTCTACTAGGCGGGTGTGGCGGTCACGCGCTCGCGCCTCCGGCTCCGTCACCGCCGCTGCCGGGCGCTGGCTCGCCGGCAGCGGAGGGCGGCAGCCTCGGCCAAGGCGTTTTCGCGGTGATCATGCGCCCGCAGCAGCCGATGAAGTTCCCGGACAAAGGGATCTCATGGCTCGCCCCTTCCCAGGTGCTCAGGCTGTTGCCACCAGCCCGTGAGGCGAGTTCGGATGGCAGCGGGTGGCTGAAGTCCGGCGGCAGCTACGACGATGCGCTGCCAAAGGCGAACATCGCGCGCGAAGGCGAAGACTCGCAGCTGGGCTGCTTCAGCCCGCAGTGGGAGCCGGGCGACCCGACTAGCGATCTGGCGTACGGCGTATACCGCTGGAATCTGCGGGGATTCAGCGGCAGCCCAACGATGAAGTTGACCTGGGACACGACTGCTAAGCCTGCCGATTTCTCGAAGCTATTCATCGGCTTCGCAGACATTAGCCAGGATACCTGGCGCTGGTACAGCGGACCGGCGGATGGTGTTCTGACCGTCCCGTCATTCGGCCCGTACCGGGATGCGGCGGGCACGATGCTGATGATGGTCGTTGTGCTCGGCGACGAGCAGGTCGTGCTGCAGAGCATGGAGGCCGGAGCACCGGAGACGCGTGGCACGGGGGCTGAGCCTTTCGACCCGGGGAGCGCCCCGAGCTACCCCCTGCTGGGCGGCGGCGATTTCCTGCCCAAGAGCGTCGACCTTTCGGCGGGCTGCGCGCCGATCAACGACCAGCTTAGCTGGAACTCGTGCACAGCCTTCGCCGTCGGCGACGGCGCCTACAACTACGAGTTGAACCGCATCTATGGCGCGTTCGGATGGGACCTGGGGAGTCCCGCTTACCGCGTGAGCCCAAAGTATCTGTACCTCGTCAGCGGCGAGGTGAACGGCGACCTCCTACCCGAAAGCTACGGCCGCAAGATACCCCTGGTGCTTGCCTGCCTCAGGGACCGCGGAGTGGCGACTGATCTGCATGCGCCCTATGACTTGGTGCGAGACATCGACTGGAGCCCTGCGGCGCTGCTCGATGCCCAGGTGTTGAAGAGCGACTCCTGGCAGGAGGTTATGTGCAACAACCCTGAGGGGCTCGCCACCGTCAAGGCGATCCTCGCGCTGCAGCAGAAGCCGCTGGTATTGCAGATGGACTTGGATGGCTCGTTCCTCAGCTACCAGGCCGGCCAGGTGTGGCGTCCCCAAAGCAGCCACGCGGTCATGGGGCACGCGATGTGCATCGTCGGCTACGACGACGCCAAGGGCGCGTTCAAGGTCCGCAACAGCTGGGGCGCGGACTGGGGTGAAAACGGCTACGTCTGGATTGCCTACGACGCCCTCCTCAGCTTCTACACCGGCTCGGTGGCCTTCACCCTATCTGACGACTATTCGCTCGCGGTGGCCTCGCTCTTCAGGCTAACCACCGGAGGTTGGCAGCCGGTCAACGGCGTTGAGGCCAGCGACGGCACCGTCAGTGAGGGCATCCAGCTCAGCTGGAATCAGCACGTGCGCGCCACGTCGTATAAGGTCTACCGCGACCAGCGGGACCATCTAGTGCGGACCGTGTTCGGCGGCGCTAAGACGTCCTGGCGCGACACTTCCATCACCGACGGCTATGGCCACGTCTACTGGGTGCAACCCAGCGACGGCGTTCGCTTTGGCCCTCTCAGCTCACCGGAGGTGGGCTACGCCGCGCACGTGCCGGAGGTGTTCTCGGTCAACCCGTCTACGGGCGAGGAGGGTGCCATTGTCACATTCAGCGCGGCGGGATACGGCAGTGGCAATCCGCTCTACGCCTGGGACTTCGGCGGGGGCGCTACACCCAACACCAGCCCCGATGAGCATCCCCAGGTCACACTGGGCAGCCCGGGGACATACAACGCGAGCGTAGTGGTCAGCAACAGCCTGGGCTCGGATACCTACGGCTTCACGCTGACGGTGACTGCCGTCAAGCCCCGCATTCAGTACGTCGGGCAGCGCTCCGGCTTCGCCGGCGATGCTGTCACGCTTCAGCCCAGCACGACCGGCGCGATTGATGCGTACAGCTGGAACTTCGGCGGCGGTGCCACGCCGAACGCTTCAACTGCGCAGCAACCCACTGTGACTCTGGGCGCCGCGGGGCTGTACGAGTCGAGCCTGACGGTGACGAACACCTGGGGCAAAGACGTGTTCAACTTCTACCTCGCGGTGCTGGACCCGAACGAGACCGATTGGACGGTGCCGGGACACGACGGGCGCAACAGCGGACAGAGCCCGATGGAGGGGCCGCAGAACAACACCGTGAAATGGAAGCACTTCGTGGGGCTGCCCGCTGGCGTACCTGACAACAACCGCATCAGCAACGTGTTAGCCTTCAGCAACGGCGACATCATCGTCAGCGTGAGCTGCGGCTTCGGCGGCGGCGTCCTCGAGCGCCTGAATCCCGACGGCACGGTGCAGTGGTCCAAGCAGCTGGACACAGCGGAGTACTGCGGCCAGCCCACGCTGGGCGAGCATTCAGGGCTCTTGTATTACGCGGAGGACAACCGCCTCGTAGCGCTTGATCCCATAAGCGGGGGCGAGAAGTGGCGCTACGCTCGCTCCACTGCTTTGCGAACGACTCCGCTGGCTGAAGGTGCCAGCGGCGAAGTCTACGCCATTGATACCGGCCGCTATCTCTGCTCGCTCGACAGCCGCGATGGCTCAGTGATCCTGCATCCGGTCGAGCTGGCGGACCGGCTAAACGTGATCGGTGCGGCGGTGTTTGCGCCCAACGGCACGATCTTCGCCGGCAGCCGGTTCGGCGACGACTACCTGCTGATCGCCTTCGACACGGGCACTGACACTCCTGCAGGCAGCTTGACGGTGCCCTCACGGGTGGTCGGCTTGGCGCTCAGCCCTGATGGGACCACGCTGTATGCGAGTGACGAGACCGGCGGCACCACCGCCTACGATGCGCAGAGCTGCCGCCAACTGTGGTGGCAGCCTCTCACGCGCGGCGCTGGCTCGACGAACGTCAATCCGCCGCGCGTGATGGCCGATGGCACCGTGGTGGTGGTCAACCAGGGCGGTCTGGCCTGCGCCCTGGATCCCGAGACGGGCGGGATCATCTGGAGCTATGACTTGGCGCTGGGGGATGACTGCCGGAGCGCGCCGGCTATCGGCCGCGATGGGGTGATCTACTTCGGCGGCAGCAACAAGATGCTCTACGCCGTCTGCGGCGGCAACCTGGTCTGGGAATCCACGGCAGCGTCGACGCGATACTTCAGCGGGGACGCGTCTATCGGCCCAGACGGCACGCTGTACTGCGGCGACGATGACGGCTGGCTGTGGGCCTTCGGCCAGGGCGGTGGCTAGGGCCTCCAGCTGGAGCGTGCTCGGTGCGGGGTGCGTTGCCGCTACAATGGGCCGTGGCGGCGCGCCCGAAGAAGAAGCGGGCAGCGGGCACACTTGGAGGAAGGAAGCGCAATGCACACAGGCGCGCACAGAAGTCTGTGCTTGATGGCGGTGGTCCTTGTCGTGCTGCTCATGCCGTTCCAGCAGGCATGGAGCAAGGAGAACCTGCAACACCGCGTGGCGCAGCAGGCGTCGGACTCGCTGATAGGGTATCTCGCAGTGGGCGAGCTGTCGCTGCTCACGGACGGCAAGGATGCGAAGAAGGAGATGCTTCGCGGTGCGGAGGCCATGGTGGCGACGGAGCTGTTCACCCAAGTCCTGAAGCACACCGTGCGCGAGAAGCGTCCGCACGGCGAGACGCACGACAGCTTCCCCAGCGGCCATACCTCGGCTGCGTTCGCCATGGCGACGGTCGTGAGCGAGTACAAGCCCAAGTACAAGTGGGTCGCCTACGGCACGGCGGCGGTCATCGGGTGGTCGCGCGTCGAGACCGGCGAGCATCGCTGGCGGGACGTCGTTGCTGGCGCGGCTCTGGGGTATTTCACGGCCAAGTGGGTCGTCGGCAAGCACATCCAGGTGACGCCGGAAGGCGTGTCCTGCGTGTGGACCTGGTAGTGCAAATGGGGGGCGGGGGGGGCGCGTGGCACCATGGCCACCGCCGTCTGGGGGCCGCGACACGCCTGGTGACGAGTCTGCAAGGGAGCAGAGGTCTAGTGTAGTTGCGGACCGCTTCCGGCGCGAGCAGCGCCAGGCGCGCTCTGTTAGAATAGCCGTCGAACAACGAGAGGGCTACGCCACGCATGGTGGGTACTGGGAAAGCCAGCCGCAAGCAGCCGCCTTACGTATTCAGGCCGCCCCGCCATGTGCCCTTCTTTATGTGGCTTGGCTACCGCATCGCCCCGATCTACCTCCGGTACTCCATGAAGGTCACCCGCATCGAGGTCGCAGCGGACGGCCTGGAAATCCTGAAGCGCCTGAGCGGCGAGCGCGTCATACTTACGCCGAACCACCCCACCGAGGACCCGGCGGTGCTGTTCCTGCTCAGCGGCAGGCTGAATCTCAAGTTCGTCTGGATGGCAGCCCGGGAGATACTCGAGGACCCGTGGCAGGGCACGCTAGTCTCCAGGGTCGGAGTGTTCTCCGTGGACCGCGGGCGGCACGACGAGCAGGCATTGAGAGTGAGCCGGGAAGTCGTGCTGAGCGGCAAGCATTGGCTCGTGCTGTTTCCCGAGGGGGTCAACCATCAGCTCTATGACGAGGTCCTGCCGTTCCTGCCCGGCGCGGCGCGCTTGGGACTGACGGCGCTGAAGGACTTGGCCCTCGCCAAGGAGAGCCTCCCGCCGGTGTACTTGTTGCCCGTCGCCCTGCGCTACTACTACCTCAGGGACATGCGGGCCGCGGCGGCCGACTCGCTGGTGATGCTCGAGCGCCGGCTGGGCCTGCCCAACCGCCGGGACTGGAAGTGGCAGGACCGCATGGCGGCGATCTCTACCCTCATGCTTGAGCTCAATGAGAAGCACTACGGGGTGGTGCCGGACCAGCATGACGCCGAGGACGCTAGGCTGGACCGGCTTAAAGAGATCGCCATCCGGCGCGTGGCGGAAGGACTAGGGGTTGAGCCGCCTGATCCCGCGCAGCCCCTGCGCAACCGCGTGCGCAAGCTGCTCAACCTGTCGAGCCAGCTGCTGGACAGCGCTTCGGCCAGGGGCGGCCAGTACGCCAAGGAGCTGGACTCATCCCGCCGCGAGCGCATTGTCCAGCTCCGCCGCGAGTTGTTCCGTCTGTCGGCGTTCGTGCCGCTGCGTTGGAATTACGAGATCGACGTCCCGACGGTGGAGAACTTCCTCGACATTCTCAGTCTGCTCGAGGCGGACTTGCTGGGCAAGCGGCGCGTTTGGGGGCCGCGGGGCGTGATGATCAAGGTTGGCTGCCCCATCGACCTCCGCGAGCACCTTGACGACTTCTGCACCAATCCCGTGGCGACTACCGAGCGGGTGATGCTGGGAGCGGAGCAGGAGGTGCGCCAACTGCTCAAGGCCACCGCCGACTTGATGACCCCCCTGCCTGAGACACTGATCTTCAGCTAGGTGCTGCGGCCGCCATTCCAGCTAGGCAGGCTCTTCCTGACTGCTAGTGGCGCGAGGGGGCGATCCTGCCTCACGATGCGGTGGGGTTCAGTGTGCCGTGTCGCCGCCTCAGGGGAGTGGGACAACGACTCGGACGTTTTGGTGCAGGGGGGAGGCCTCGGAGTAGGCCAGGAGCCGCGCCTTGAGCGCCGACGTCACTTCCTGCCCGCGGCTGACAAGAAACACATCCTGGGGCCCCCACACGTCTTCCCCGAGCACCATGCCGGGCTCGAGGTCTTGGATGCGTACGCGGCGGAGGCTGTAGCCCGCCTCGCGCTCCACCACCACGGCCAGGGCCTCCAGCGCCAGCGGGTCGTAGCGCTCCGCCTGCCGCTTGAGGTCGATCAGCGCTATGCTGGGCTGCCGGCCGGCGCTGATCCGGCTGTCGTAGGCAAGCGCCAGATTCAGCAACCTGGCGCCCAGAGGTATGGCTCTGCCCTTCATCTCGACCTCGGGAAAGCCAACGCCGTCGAAGCGCTTATGCTGATAGAGGACCGTGTTTGCCACCTCCTGCAGGCGCGGGATGTTGGCGATCAGGTTGTAGCCCGCCTGCGGGTGGGACTCGTAGGAGAATGTTTCCTCGGCGGTCATGGCTTCGCCGCGCAACGCGCGGCTGACCACGCTTTGGGAAAGAGTGATGAGCCCCAACTGGGAGAGCATGGCGGCAAGTTCCAGTTGCCAGGCAGGGCCAAGTCGCATCACGCTGGCCAAGCTTCCCACGATGCGCCGCAGCCGCACCGCCATGCCGAAGGCCGCGGGATTGGCGAGGGCGAGCACGTCGGTGAGGAGTTTCACGCTGCCGCTTAGCGTCTTCTCGAGCAACTCCCGCTCAGCCATCTCCAGCTCGTACTGCCGCAGGCCGGCGTCAATCACGCCCATCAGCAGCTCGGGAGGGCAGGGCTTGGTGATGAACCGGAAGATGCTGCCTTCGTTTATCGCCTGGATCGCGGAGTCAAGGTCGGCATGGCCGGTGAGCATCACCCGCACGGTGTCCGGGTACTTGTCCTTCACGCGCGCAAGGAAGTCCGTGCCCGACATGCCCGGCATGCGCAAGTCCGAGATCACGACGCCGACCGGGCCGCTCGCCTGCAGCACTTCCAGGGCCACCTCTGCCCCCTGGGCGGTCACGACGTCGTACTTGCCATGCAACTGGCGCTCGTAGGAGGCCAGGACGTTCGCGTCGTCATCAACGAGCAGCACCTTCTCAGCCATCATCACCTCCTGCGAAGTAGGATCTGCGCGTCACTCCGCCTCGGGCATCGATCCAGCGAAGCGCGGTTGCCACAAGCCATTGTAGACCGCATTCACTGCCCAGGGGAAGAGCCGGAGCTGCTTGCCGGCAAGTATGCCAGAAGGGCGGGCCTCACTCGGGGCGCGCTCGCCGTGACCAAGCAGCCGCCCAGCCTGGTGAAGATGTGGCTGGCGACCACCAGCTCGTTTTCGCCTTGGGTGGTTTCCACCGGGGCGTACGACAGCTGCGAGTTGTTCTCCAGCCACTGCGCAGTGGCGTCCGGCTTCGCGCGCTGCAGGGCCAGCCGGTGCCAGCCGTAGGCGGAGTCGGCGCAGGTCACTTCGGGAGGCCGGGTGGCGCGATGCCCGAGCCTGACGAGCAGCTTGCCATTGCCGGGCGCGCTCAGGCTGACGAGGCACAGGTTCAGCACGCCCTGGTAGAGCTCCACCGGCTTGGCCAGCGTCGTGGCGGCCTCGACCTCAGTGTGCCAGTCCAACACAAGCTCGCCGGGCTTCAGCGCCTCGGTGATATCCAGGCATTCGCGCACAACTTGCACCAGGTCGCATGCCGACGGCTCACGGGGTTCGCTCTGGCTGAACCTGAGCACATGCGTGAGCAGCGCCTTGGCCCGGTTGCCGTCGTGCTCAATGGCTGTCAGGTTCTCCCGCGCTTGCACGACCGAGTCCTGGAGGTCAATTGCGGTCGCGCCGTCGAACATTGCGGTGGCAAGCTCGCTGTACCACACCATCCGGGTGAGGATGCCGTTGAGGTGGGAGGTCAGCTGCCCCGCCACGGCGCCGACGAGCTGCGTGCGCTGCGCCTCGATCAGCCGCCGTTCCAGCACCGCCTGCTGCTGCTTGAGCTCATCGCGGTACGCCTTCATGCGCAGGACGTTGCGCAGCCGCGCGACCAGATCCTCGGCCTGCACCGGCTTGTTGAGCAGGTCGGCGGCACCCAGGTCGAGCGCCTCGCGCTTCAGGTGCTGCTCCTGCAGGCCCGTGAGGATCACGACTTCGATGTCGCGCGTGCGGATGCGGCTCTTGATATCCGCTAGCAGCTCCAAGCCCGACATGCCGGGCATGCTGACATCGACGACGGCGGCGTCAACGTTGAGCCGGCTGAGGAGATCCACGGCCTCCGCCGCTGACTGCACGAAGTGCATCTCCCATAGGGGTTCCTGAGCATGCAGCATGCGCCGTAGGCCATCGAGAACGTTGCGCTCGTCATCAACGAACAGCACTCTTGCCTTCATGCTTCCACCTCTGTCACGGTATTCGCAGCTACTGGCAGCTTGACGATGAACGTCGTCCCGACGCCTGTTTCGGTTTCGAACGTGACGCGGCCGCCGTGGCGCTCCACTATGGTGGCGTAGACCATCGCCAGCCCCTGGCCGGTGCCCTTCCCGACCTCCTTGGACGTAAAGAACGGCTCGAAGATGCGGTCGCGAATCGACTCGGGGATCCCGGTCCCGTTGTCAGCGACGCGCAGCTCGATCCAGTCGCCGCTGAGCGCCGTGCTGATCCTGATCACACCCATCTCGCCGCTGCCCTGCCGCCGCTTCTCGACGATCGCATCCTTGGCGTTGAGGATCAGGTTCAGCAGGGCTTGGTTGATGTCACCCGGTGCGCACCACGCGCTAGGCAGGCCAGCCTCCAAGTCCAGTTGCACTTCGGCGTCGTACTTCCACTCGTTGCGGGCGACGGTGACAGTGCTCTCGACGGCCCGGTTGATGTCGAAGTGCACCTTCTCAGCCTGGCCGGGATGGGAGAAGTCGCGCATCGCCCCCACGATTCTCGTGACGCGCTCTACACCCTCGATGGCCTGCTCGGCGGCGAGTGGCAGCTCCCGAAGAACGTAACGGAGGTCCGCATCGTTCAAGACGCGGGTCAGTGCCTCCATTTGGGGCGCGAGCGACTCAATGCCGCTCAGCGCGGCCACGGACCTCTCAGTGGCTTCGATGATGTAGGCCACTCTGGCGAGACCGTCGGCGAGGAACCGCGTGTTGTCACCCACGTACTGCATCGGGGTGTTGATCTCATGGGCGATGCCGGCTGCGAGCTGCCCGATGGCCTGCAGCTTCTGCGCCTGGTGCAGCTCGGCCTCCTCCCGCAGCTCGGAGGTAACGTCACGCTTGATGGCAAGATAGCCGGCAATCCCACCCGCTTCGTTTCTCACCGGTGAGATTGTGTCGCTTTCATCATAGAGGCTCCCATCCTTGCGCCGGTTGACGAACCGCCCGCGCCAGACTTCCCCTGCAAGCAAGCTTTCCCATAGCTCGGCGTACACCTCGGGCTTGGTCTTGCCGCTCTTGAGAAGTCTCGTCGTCGCGCCGATCGCCTCCCCCTTGGCATACCCGGTCATCGCCTCAAAGGCGGGGTTGACGTAGGTGATCGTGCAGTCCAGGTCGGTGAACACGACGGCCTCACCGGACTGCTCGACCGCCGAGGAAAGGCGCTTGGCTTGGTCCAGGGCCGCGCCCAGCTCCGCCAGATGAACCTGCAGCGCTCTTTCCGCGCGCTTGCGCTCCGTGATATCAAGCGAGAGAATGAAAACGCCCTCAGGCACGGGCTGCATGCTAAGCTCGAACCACGCCTTCTCACCATCGGGATACAGGAACTCGTTCTCCAAGAGCTGTGAAGTGCGGTCTTCCATGCACTGCCGCAGAGCGGTGAACATGCCCGTGGTCTCGATGCCTGGGTATGCCTCCATCATCGTACGGCCGAGCGAGTCCTCCTTTGGCCGCCGACCATGCCTTGCGGCGGAATCGTTCAGATAGAGATAGCGCCAGTCGAACCCGATGATCTGGCAGCCTTCCAGCATGTTATCGAGAGCGGTGCGGTAGCGGGCCTCGCTCTCACGGATCACTTGCTCGAGCTGCTTGCGCTCGGTGATGTCGGTGATCGTTCCAATCCAGCGGATGGGGCTCCCGTCCGGCGACTTGGCGACGGCGCCCCGCGCCGACCACCACCGGGTAGCGCCGTCCTTGCTTCGGATGCGGTGCTCGACGTCGTAACTGGCGCCCCCTTCCAGGTGGGCCTGTACCGCGGCCATCACCCGGTCGCGGTCTTCCGGGTCCACCGCTTCCACCCAGCCATCCAGTGTCCTCGGGAACTCACCGCGCCCGTAGCCTAGCATCTCGTCAATGTCGCCGAACCACCGTATGCCCTGCTTAAGGTCCCATTCGTAGACCAGATCGTTCGAACTCTCCGTGGCAATGCGGAAGCGCTCCTCACTGAGCCGTAGTTCTTCCTCCGCGCGCTTGCGCTCAGTGACGTCCCTGAAGACGCCGATCATGCACGGCCGATCGCGGAGCTCGACAGCTGAGGCGTTGACATCCGCGAAGAAGATCGTGCCGTCCTTGCGCTTCACCGGGAGATCGGGAGCCAGGGATACCTCACCTCTCATCTGGCGCTCGAACTGGACGACGACACCTGGTAGCTCTTCCACTGGGTGGATGTCGTTTACACTCAGGGCCAGTAACTCGTCGTGGCCGTAGCCGAGCATCCTGCACATCGCATCGTTCGCAACGACGAACCGCTTGCTTTCCGCGTCCGCCACCAGGATCCCATCCCTTGCGCCATCGAAGAGGACGCGCAGGGTCATCTCTGAACGCTCCAGCGCCTCCTCGGCCTGCTTGCGGGCGGAGATGTCGACGCAGTAAACGTTGACGTACTGCTCCCCGGCCACAGGCACGTAAAGCACCGAGAAGCAGCGCCCGCCCGTTTCGAAGTCGGCCTCCCGCCGTTGATTGTCCGCCAGGGCCTGCGCGGCCAGCTCGCGGAGCGCGGGTGGCACTTCGCCTAGCTCGCCATCACCGAGTGACTCGAGGAAGGCCAAGGCCGCGTCGTTGGCATGCATCAGGGTTCCCGAGGCGTCGATGCGAAACACCGGGTTGGGGTTTTCCGCCGGGAAGCGGGCTAGGTGCTTAATCCTCTCCTCCGCCTGCTCACGCCCCTGCTTCGCGGCAATGCCGTGCAGGGCTAAGCCCAGGTCCGCGGCGACCTCGCAGAACAGCGACTGCTCCTCGTGGTCGACCGCCCACACCGGTTCAAGCGAAACGACGAGGACGCCGAGCACTTCGCCACTGTACTGCAGAGGCGCACAGAGGGCGCCCCTGCCAGCGTAGGTATCCTTTAGCGGGCAACTCTCGCAGCAGGAGCCAACTTCCTGCACAACGTCCAGAGCCCTGCCCTCCAACGCACGGCGGACGCAGGGCACGTACTGCTTCTCGCGCATCAACAGCTCAAGCTGCTCGGTGGACCCGGGGAAGTGGGATTGGGCGAAGCTCCTGCCTCGGCCCTGCTCATCGAAAAGGGAGATCCAGGCGCTCTCGTACCCACGTGTCTCCGTGAGTAGCTCGCAGGCTCTGACAATCAGCCGGCCTTCGTCCTCCTCCCGCACGATGAGCTGGTTCACCATGCGGATCGCGTGCAGGGCTTTGTTCAGGTGCTCGATCTTGGCGACTGCCTCGCGGCGCTGGCGCCGCACCTGCGCCTCGCGCAGCTCGCGGTTGATTGCCGGCACGAGCCGTGCCAGCCGGTCCTTGAGGATGCAGTCATGCGCCCCGGCGCGCATCACCTCTACTGCCGTCTCTTCGCCGATCTTGCCCGTCACAAGGATGAACGGCAAGTCGAGGCCGCTCTCGCGGAGAATCTCGAGCGCCGCGATGCCGCCGAAGCCTGGGATGACGTAGTTAGCGATGACCAGGTCCCACTGACCCGCCTCGATGGCTGCCCACATGTCCTTGGCGGTGTCGACGCGCCTGGAGTCCGGGCGGTAGCCGCCATGCTGGAGTTCGCGCAGCAGCAGCAGCGCGTCGTCCTCGCTGTCCTCTACCACCAGAATTCGGATGGGCGTGCTCACGACCTACCTCTCACTCGCGCTCCGGCGCCTTGGGCCCACGGGTACTCGGTGGCGGGGGCGGCTCGTTCAGCAGCAGCCAATAGAGCTCCAACTGGCGTACAGCGTCCACGAACTCGTCGAAGTTCACGGGCTTGCGCACGTAGCTATTGCACCCCAAGTTGTAGGACTCCATCATGTCGCGCTGCTCGTCTGAGCTGGTGAGAACCACCACTGGCAGCAGCCGCGTGCGCTCGTCGGCGCGGATGCGCCTGAGCACCTCTAGCCCATCGAGCCTGGGCAGCTTCAAGTCGAGTAGCACCACCTCGGGCAGGTCCAGCACGTCACGGCCCTCGTGCGCGCCCGTGGCTAAGAGGTAGTCCAGGGCTTCCACCCCGTCGCGTGCCACTACCACCTCATTGGCAATCCTTCCCTGCTTCAGGGCGCGCAGCACCAGTGCTGCGTCGTCGGGATTGTCTTCCACTAGCAGGATCACCCGCTTAGTCATCTACCGGCCTCCTTACAGGCAGTGTGAAACAGAATGTCGCTCCGCGGCCTATCTCACCTTCACCCCAGATGCGGCCGCCGTGGCGGTGAATAATGCGTTGCGCTGTCGTTAGCCCGATCCCCGTCCCCGGGAACTCGCTTGTCTGGTGCAGGCGCTGGAAAGCGCCGAACAGCTTGCCGGCGTAAGCCATGTCGAAACCGGCTCCGTTGTCGCGGACGAAGAAAGACCTCTCGCCCGAAGGCCCGCCAAGCTCACCGTCTCCCGGCGGCAGGACGCCGAAGTCGATGTGAGCGGCGCCGGTCTTGCCGGTGAACTTCCAGGCGTTGTCGAGCAGGTTTTCCAGCGCGATGCGCAGCAGGCGCTCGTCGCCCTCGACTGCCTGTCCAGGCGCGACGACCACCTCGACCTGCCGTTCCGGCTCGCGTTGCCGCAGCTCCTCGACGATCGCAGCGGCAAGCTTGCTTAGATCCACGGTTCGGAATCGCAGCTCGGCTCGCGATACCCGGGAGAGCTTCAGTAGATCGTCAATCAGTTGCGCCATGCGTTGTGCGCCGGCTCGCACACGCCCAAGATAGCCCTTGGCCGCGGGGTCCAGGTCAGCGCTGTAATCCTCGATGAGCGCCTGGCTGAAACCGTCAATTGCCCTGAGCGGGGCGCGCAAGTCGTGGGACACGGAGTAGGCGAAGGCCTCCAGCTCGCTGTTGGCGGCGGCGAGCTGGTCGGTGCGCTGTGCCACACGCAGCTCCAACTCAGCGTTGAGCTTCCGCACCTCCTCCTCAGCCTGCTTGCGGGCGCTGATGTCCTCAATCACCGAAATGAAGTACTCCGGGTCGCCCGCCACAGTGCGCACCATCGCGGCGGTCAGATTCACCCACACGGGGCTCCCGTCCTTCCTCAGATAGCGCTTTTCGACAGAATACGTGGGGATCTCGCCGCTCAGCATCCGGCGGTGGTAGGCTAGGTCGGCCTCGAGGTCGTCTGGATGCGTCAGCTCCTGGAAGGCGAAGTGCAAGAGCTCATTGTGCGAGTAGCCGAGGATGTCGCAGAAGCGCTGGTTGACGCGCAGCCAACTGCCATTCGGCGCGACGTGCGCGATGCCCACTGCCGCCTGCTCGAATGTGGCGCGGAAGCGCGTCTCGCTCTCCCGCAACGCGGCATTGGCCCTTTGCAGATTCCCGTAGGCGACCTCAAGTTCTTGGAGCGCAGCGAGCTGCTTCTCGGGCTCTCGTTGATCCTCCTGAGTGCTCATCCCGCCTCCCCTGCATGCGGCGTGGTAGCCCAGGAGAGCGGCGCCGTCAAGAGCACAAACAAGCCCGTGGTCCGTGGACCACATCCCCTGCTCTTACTTCCTTGACCGAGCGTCAGCAGTACCATCTCAGGTCCCTGACACCCCAATGCGCGCTCCCTCGCACCAGCATCGGCGCTCACGGCACCTTGCGGGTACCAAAGCAAGTATAACACCCGCGGCGGTCAAACCAAGTGCGTTTAGGTGAAGAGCGGGTTAAGCTGAGGATCGTGCCACTCGGACTGCCTGGGACTTTGGCTGTGCCCTATCGGACTCGGCCCGGATTACCCTGGGTTGGCGAGGCGATCCTATGCAGCGGCGCGTGCGCCTGCAGCGAGTGGAGCACGCAAGGCGGGCCAACAACCCCGCCACTGCTGGCGACATTATGCCTAGGCCAGCCCGGTAGACACTTGGCTGGCCTCAGCGAGTCCTGCCAGCATGGTCGTGCGATGCCGCAGCGGCGCATGCCATATAATGCTCTGCTGAAGGCGGTGTGGCGCCGCGCAATGGCGGGCCACTAGGACTGCTCAACACTGGAGGAGACGAAGATGTGGGCCAGGTTCAAGCGGCTGCTGAGGGCGATCTTCGGCGGGCTGATCGAGTCGGTGGAGAACCCGGAGCTGATCCTCAAGCAGGCGATCCGCGACATGCGCGATCAGATCCCGAAGATCAACTCCAACCTCGCCAAGATGCGCGGGATGCTCAACCTGCTGGACAAGGAGTACACCGACTACGGTGACCAGGAGCGCAAGCTGACGGCGCGGATCAAGGCGGCGCTGGAGGCCGGCGACGAGAAGCTGGCGGCGGACTACGCCATCCGCCTCAAGCAGGTGCAGACTGGCAAGGAGCGGAACTTCGAGCAGCTGCAGAAGGCCAAGGAGGCGTACGACAAGGCCGTCGAGCACAAGATGGACTACATGCGCCAGATGGAGCGCAAGACGCGCGACGCCGAGCTGGCGATGCGCGAGGCCGAGGCGGCGAAGTGGAAGTCGGAGGTGGCCAGCGTCTTCGAGTCCTTCGAGGTCGGCGACATCGACTCCACGGTCGATGAGATGACGGAGAAGATCCGCCAGAAGACGGCGATGGCCGAGGGCAAGCTGGACATGGCGCTGGAGACCGTCGACATGAAGGACATCCAGATGGAGAAGCGCGCCGAGGAGCTTGAGGCGCAGGAGCTGCTGAAGCAGTTCAAGGCGGAGTGGGGCCTGGGGAGCAAGGAAGCCGCCGCTCCCGCCGCCGAGAAGACCGTCGGCCCGGCTGAAGCTGAAGCCGCTCCCGCCGCCGAGAAGACCGTCGGCCCGCCCCAGGCTGAAACCCAGGCGCAGCCCTGAGGCCAGGCCGTGGGGTGAGTGAGCCGCCTGAGCGGATACTGGCTCCCGCGCCAGCAGTTGAACGGGCAGCGGGTGCAAGCACATGACCGGGCAGTCTGAGGAGGGCCTCCAGGTGCGCTACGAGCGCATCGCCGCTCAGCTGTCGGAGCTGTTCGCCAAGGAAAGTGATCCCCTGGCGCGCATGGCGAGCGCCGCGGCGCTGCTCCAGCACAAGATGCCGCACTTCTTCTGGACGGGCTTCTACCGCCTCGTTGACGACGAGCTGCTCGTCGGTCCCTACCACGGGCCGCTGGCGTGCATGCGCCTGGAGCGCAATCGCGGCGTGTGCTGGGAATGCGTCAGCCGCGGCGAGGCGGTGCTGGTGCCTGACGTGCACGCGTTCCCGGGCCACATCCCCTGCGACGAGCGCAGCCAAAGCGAAGTCGTCGTGCCGGTGCGGGATTCAAGCGGCGCGCTCGTCGGCGTGCTCGACGTGGACTCAGCCGAGCTGGATGCGTTTAGCGCTGCCGACATCGCCGGCTTGGCGGCCATTGCGCGGCTGATCTACAGCGCCTGAGCCACAGCCCGGTTCTCGACGCGGGCTGTCTGAACTCCGAGCGTGCCCCGCATATGCGCCTAGTACCAGCTCTTCGGGTCGCGCTTGAGCACGTCGCGGGCGATGATGTTCTTCTGGATCTCGTTCGTCCCTTCGTAGATGCGCGTGATGCGCACGTCGCGGTAGTAGCGCTCGACGTCGTACTCCTTGCAGAAGCCGTAGCCGCCGTGCAGTTGCAGCGCCCGGTCGACCACGCGCTGGGCCATCTCGCTGCAGAACAGCTTGGCCATCGCCGCCTGGGTGGCGATGTCCTTGCCAGCGTCCTTGTCGCAGGCGACGCGATAGACCATGTTGCGCCCGGCGAAAACGTCAGCGGCCATCTCCGCGAGGTACCACTGCAGGCCCTGGAACTCGGAGATCACCCTGCCGAACTGCTCGCGCGTCTTGACGAAGGCGATCGCCTTCTCCATCGCCCCCTGCGCCATGCCGACGCACATCGCGCCGACGCCGATGCGCCCGCTGTCCAGCGTCTTCATCGCGTACATGAACCCGCGGCCCAGCCCCCGGTGGCCGCCGAGGATCCACTCCTCGGGCACAACCATGTCCTTGAACGACAGCACCGACTGCTGGCTGCCGCGGATGCCCATCGTGTCCTCCACCGCGCCGCGCTCGAACCCCGGCGTGTCGTAGGGCACGATGAACGGCGTAATGCCCATCAGGCCCTTGGCTGGGTTCGTCGTGGCGAGGAGCACGATCACGCCGGCGAAGCTGCCGTTGGTGATCCACTGCTTCGAGCCGTTGACAATGTAGTTGCCCTTGCCGTCAGGCACGGCCGCAGTGCGGATGCCCGCGGCGTCGCTGCCCGCCATCGGCTCGGTGAGCCCGAAGCTGCCGATCACCTCGCCGCTGGCCAGCTTCGGCAGCCACTGCCGCTTCTGCTCGTCAGTGCCGAACAGCATGATCGGATAGCAGCAGAGCGAGCAGTGCGCGCCGATGGTCGAGGCGGTGGAGGCGCAGACCCGGCCCACCTCCTCGCTGATGATCGCGTAGGACAGCGTGTCCATCCCCGGGCCGCCGTACTCCTCGGGGACGATGGGCGCGATGATGCCGAGCTCGCTGAGCCGCTTGATGTGCTCCAGGGGCGGCTGGCGGTTCACGTCCAGCTCGTGGGCGCGGGGCGCGAGGTACTCATCGGCGAACTCGCGAACCATCTCGCGCACCATTTGCTGTTCGTCGCTCAGGGTGAAGTCCATCGGCGCCTCCAGAAGTCAGGGCGGTGATCTTAGCAAACAGGAGTGCCGCTGGCTCGTCGCTGCCTCGTCTGTGCACGGGCGGCACGCAGGGGATTGCCCGGCATCGCCGCCCGCCGCCCCGAAGCCCTGCAGCTCAGCGCGCTGACGGGCGAAGGCAAAGACGCGCTACTGCAAGCACTCACGCGAGCGCACTCCCCCGGAAAGGTCGTAGCCAGCTAGCGCGCCGCCCCGTATTGCACAGGACCACGCCGGCTGGCGCGGCTCTCCGCTGAACCGCATCGCGGCTCAGCGCTTGCTCCGGCTGCCAGCCTTGTGCTACCCGCCCCCCGGGCCGATGGCGTAGAGCTTGTTATCAGGCCAACAGCTTCCCACGTACAACGTCCCGTCCGCACCAATCGCGGGGGAGGAGTACACCTGCCCCCCCGTGGTGTATGACCACTTCAGGCTGCCGTTAGGGTTGATGGCGTAGAGCTTGTTATCAGGCCAACAGCCCCCCACATAAACCGTCCCGTCAGTCCCAATCGCAGGGGAGGAATCCACCCACCCCCCCGTGGTGTATGACCACTTGAACGTGCCGTTCGGGTTGATGGCGTAGAGCTTGTCGTCATCGCTCCCCACATACACCGTCCCGTCCGCGCCAATCGCGGGGGAGGAAAATACCCAGCCCCCCGTGGTGTATGACCACTTCAGGCTGCCGTCAAGGTTGATGGCGTAGAGCTTGTTGTCATAGCTCCCCACGTACACCGTGCCATCTGCGCCGATCGCGGGGGAGGACTGCACCCAACCCCCCGTGGTGTATGACCACTTAAAGCTGCCGTTCGGGTTGATGGCGTAGAGCTTGCCGTCACGGCTGCCCACATACACCGTACCGTCCGCGCCGATCGCGGGGGAGGAATGCACGGGGTACCCCGTTGTGTAGGACCACTTCAGGCTGCCGTTCGGGTTGATGGCGTAGAGCTTGCCGTCCCAGCCCCCCACATAAACCGTCCCGTCAGTCCCAATCGCAGGGGAGGAATACACATTGTCCCCCGTGGGGTAGGCCCACTTCAGCGTGCCGTCCGGGTTGATGGCGTAGAGCTTCTTGTCTGCGCTGCTCCCCACGTATACCGTGCCGTCCGCGCCAATCGCGGGGGAGGAATACACCTCCCTCCCCGTAGTGTAGGCCCACTTCAAGCTGCCGTTCGGGTTGATGGCGTAGAGCATGTTGTCATAGCTCCCCACGTACACAGTGCCGTCCGCCCCAATCGCGGGGGAGGAATACACCTCCCTCCCCGTAGTGTAGGCCCACTTCAGGGTCGCCGTCTGGGGGCCTACGAAAGGGCTGCGCCGACTATGCTGCCTGTCCCGGCCAAACATGAACCAGTCGCCTTGAGCGCTGGCAACGGCGATATCAACCGATGCCACGTCCGAAGCACCGTCGTCGTCTGTGACACGCGCCCAGGCTTGGTAGTTGTCCGGTGTAGCGTATTTGTGCACTACTGTGGCAGTGGTTCCGGAATCATAGTCCCAGGTGCCATCGCCTTCCCAATCCCACTCGTACTTGACGATTGTCCCGTCCGGGTCGTAGCTGCCGTCCGTGGCAAAAGCGACTGTAAGCGGGCAGGTGCCTTCCGTAGGGCTAGCCTGCAGGCAGGCGACAGGCGAGGCGTTGGCCTGCGGGTCGACGGTTATCAGGATCCCCGCGCTAGCCTTCTTGCCATCGTTGTCCGTCACCCGCAGGCGGGCATTGAACGTACCCGCTGATTCGTAAGTGTGCCAGGTGTCCCCGGTAGACTCGCTGCAATCCCGCCAGCCCTCTTCGACAGCGTCGTCAAAGTTCCACTCCCACTTGACTATGCTGCCGTCCGGGTCGTAGGACCCCGCGTCCCAGCAGTGTACTCTCAAAGACAATCCGCCCAGAGTGGGATACACCCCCGGTACACTGACGGGCTTCTCGTTTTTCGCGTCGGTGGCCCTGGTGACCGCGCTTCCGCTCGATCCGCACCCCGCAGTGCCCAACAACATCACCGCGACCAGCATCCACACAACAGGCCACCTAATCGTACGCATGTCCAATGCCTCCACAGTCCGGCAGCATATGTTCGCCGCCAGAGGTGTACTAATATACCACAGTGTCTGGATGCAGATGGTCCACGGTGGGTCGGGCGGGCGCGCATCGGGTAGAATTCGTCCCCTACTTTGCGTGGAGGACGGCCGGTGGAGTTCATGCTATCGAAGAACCGCAAGGTCAAGCTGGCCCTCGGGTTTGACGATGTCTCGCTCGTCCCAGGCCTGTCGACGCTCGACCCCGCGGATTGCGACGTCTCCTTCGAGCTGGGCGGAGCGCACTACGAGCTGCCGATCATCGCCAGCGCGATGGATGGCGTGGTGGACGTGCGCATGGCGCGCTTTTTCAGCCAGTACGGCGGGCTGGGCGTGCTCAACTTGGAGGGCATCTACTGCCGCTACGCCGAATATCAGCCCGTGCTGGAGCGCATCGTCGCGGCGGATGACGAGCATGTGACGTCGATCTTCCAGGAGATCTACCGCCAGGGCGTGAAGCCTGAGCTCATCGAGCGCCGCATCGCCGAGATCCAGGAAGGGGGCCATCGCGCGGCGGTCAGCTTGACGCCGGCGGGGGCGCTGAAGTGGGCCGAGGTCGTGCGCAAGGCCGGCGCGGACGTGCTGGCGATCCAGTCCACGGTTCTGAGCACCCAGCACCGCAGCAAGAACGGCGGCGTACTCGACGTGGCAGCGCTCATCGCCAGCCTGGACATGCCGGTGCTCGCCGGCAACTGCGTGACCTACGAGGTGGCGCTGGCCCTGATGGAGGCGGGCGCAGCCGGAGTGCTGGTTGGGGTGGGCCCCGGCCAGGCCTGCACGACGCGCGGCGTGACGGGCGTCGGCGTGCCGCAGGTCAGCGCCACGGCTGACTGCGCGGCGGCGCGCGACGACTACCATGCCAAGTCCGGGCGCTACGTGCTGGTGATCACCGACGGTGGGATGCGCAAGGGCGGCGAGATCGCCAAGGCGCTGGCCTCCGGCGCGGACGCCGTGATGACGGGGAGCATCTTCGCGGGGTGCCCGGAGTCGCCGGCCGCGCCCTACCACTGGGGCATGGCCACGCCCGACCCGAACCTGCCGCGCGGCACCCGCGTGCGCAGCAACGTCAGCGTGCCGCTGGAGCAGGTGCTGTTCGGGCCGAGCCACGTCACCGACGGCACGCAGAACCTCGTCGGAGCCGTCCGCAGCGCGATGGGCCTCTGCGGCGCGGCGACAGTCCGTGACTTCCACCGCACAGAGCTCGTCGTGAGCCTGTCGTTCATGACCGAAGGCAAGCACCTGCAGCTCAGCCAAGGCGTGGGCATGGGGCGGTAGGGCGCCGGGCGTGCCGCTGCCCATTTCAAACAGTCCGGCTGCGACGCTACCCCAGTGCCTTCGTGATGCGCGCTAGCCAATCCGGCATCTTGCCGCCGGCGGGGGCTTCGAGGGCCGCGCCGCGCACGTAGATCACGTCCGTCGCGTGCATGTAGTCCTCACCTAGGTCGATGAGCGCGAGCGCGTCGTCCTGTTCGTCGCTCCAGGTGCAGTAGCCCGCCTCGTCTTCGAGCAGCGTGCGGCCCGAGAGCCGCGCGGCGTAGTACTTGCGCAGGCTGGCGAAGGGTTTGTCGGCGTCGGCGACGCTGATCACCACTGCCGCCAGGCGCTTCGCCTTGAACACGAGCACCGCGGTGACCTCCATGTCCTCGCCCTCGAACTGGATGGTGCGAGTCACGTCTGAGTATGCGGTCAGCCCGGGCGTACCTGAGTCCAGCTTGGTGAACCCCGCCAGCGAGACACTGCCCTGCTTCGCGCCCAGCAGCCATACGTTCTTGCCGCTGCTGTACCCACGCACATCGTCGTTCTTGGCCGCGCCGCTGAGCAGCACCGCACTCAGCACCGCCATTGCCGCCAGCGCATAGAGACTGAAAGCTCGTCCTGTCATCCCTGCCTCCTGGAATTGCTCGCCTAGAGGATAGCCTGTGCCGATGGTTGGCGCCATTGGCGACCCGGCGTTACAAGATGCGCAGCCCGGCGCCCTGCAGCAGCCTGGCGGTCGCCCCCAGCGGCAGCCCCACGACGTTGCTGTAGTCCCCCTCGATGCGGCTTACGAGCAGCGCGCCAAGGCCCTGGATGGCGTATGCCCCCGCCTTGTCGTAGGGCTGCTCGCGCTGGACATAGCGGCGGATCGTGTCGTCGTCCAGGCGGTGGAACGCCACGCGCGTCGTCTCCACGGCAACGTGCTCCAGCCGCGCCTCTCGCTGCTGCACGGCCACGGCGGTGATCACCAGGTGCACGCGCCCCGAGAGCCGGCGCAGCATCTCGACTGCTTCCGCGAGGTTAGCGGGCTTGCCGAGCACGTCCTCGCCGACGACCACGGCCGTGTCTGCGCTAAGCACGAGACTCGCGGGCGAGGAGCTCGCCGCCGCGTCACCTTTCAGCAGCGCCAGTTGCCCTAGGCGCTCCTCCAAGTCCCCGTCGAGCCTGGCCAGCAGCTCCGCCTCCGCCAGGTCGGCGCCGGGTTCGGTAATGAACTCCACGCCGAGCGTGGCCAGCAGCTCCCGGCGCCGTGGCGAGCTACTGGCGAGAATCAGTCTCACACAGCGATTATAGCCGCGGCGCCCGCGCCCTGGCGCGCCCTCGTCTCGTGAGTGAGGTGCTGGCCGTGCGGGATGAGCGGTGAGGGCAGGCGCTAAGCCCACGGGTCGTAGAGGCTGCGGATGCGGAGCCCGGCGCCCATGTCGTGGACGCGCCAGCGGAGCTCCTCAAGCTCCGCCAGCGTTGCGCCTGGGTTGACGGCGACGCCGGGCAGCCTGAACGTCGCCCCCTCGCGGTAGGGCTGCCCGAGGCGCAGCAGGCTGGTTTGCGCGTGGGACTGGAAGAACCTGCCCACCTGCTCCCGCGCGCCTTCGGCAGCCTTGCGGGAGGTCGCGCTGATGCGCAGGATGAGCAGGCCACCGTAGGGCGGCAGCCCGGCGAGGCGGCGCAGGCGCCTGTCGGACTGCCACTGCTGCTGGAGCTGCGCCGCGGTGAGCGAGTCGCCGAGCTGGCCCCGCAGGCGGGCGCTGACCACGTAGGTGAATTCGAGCTCCGGGTTGGCGTAAAGCCCTGTCAGCCGCGCCGCCATGTCCATCGCGCCCGTCCAGTCGTCGAGCAGGAACAGCCGCGCCTCGGCGTGGATGTACACCACTTCCTGCGGCCAGAAGCCAGAGAGCGGTTCGAGCAGCGCCGTCGTGCCCAGAACCGACTGCCACTCGGGATGGGCGCGCTTGCTCCCTTGCGGGCTATGCAGGATGTAGTCGCCCTTGCGCCTGCCGACAGCTTCGAGCCCCGGCAGCTGCGCCGCCAGCATCCCCAGCCCGCAGGTCGGGCAGCGCAGCTCGCGCGCCTCGAAGCCGCACTGCGGGCAGCGGTAGGCGGCCTCGTCCGCGCTGAAGGCGATGCGCAGCGAGCCGCACCGCGGGCAGCCGACGGCCTGGCTGCACTCCACGCAGCGCAGGCCTCGGCCGCTGCCCAGGCGGTTGAAGCAGATCAGCCGCCGCCGCCCCGGCTGGCGCAGCACGAGCGGCAGCGGGTCGGTGTCAGCGCGGCTGGCAGGTGCCGGCGGCATGGCGGGCTGCTCGAAGGGGTCGAGCAGCGCGACGTGCGCCAGATGCGTGCTGCCGTCCCAGCCCGAGAGTCCCATCTCGATGACGTCCAGGCATACGCCTGTTGACCGGCCACGTTTCCTGGCCTTTCGTGGCTCCCTTTGCCCGGCATGTGCCGCCAGGGCGAGGAACGCGGCGAGGCGCGGGTCGAGGCTGGGGTGCCGCTCGGGCGCGTACTGCGGATGCGAGGGGTCGAGCAGGATGACTTTGTCCAGAGCGGCGTAGGCGGCGAGCTTCCATGCCCCCGGGCCGCCTGCCACGACGTGCCCCCCGCCGCTCTCCAGGCGGCCCAGCAGGTGCGCCGCGGCGCTCGCCCCGGCCTCCGAGCGGAAGCGGTGCACGCGCCAGGCCCAGGGCGCCAGAGCCGGCCAGATGCGGTCGAGCATCCAGTTCTGGGGCGCGATGACCAGTACTCTCTGGGCGGCGTGGATCGCCGCCCCGAGCTCTGCCGCCAACCCTCCCGGAGCGCGCAGCGCCTGCCAGCTCGCTTGGGCGCGGCGCAATGGCAGGTCCGCCAGCAGTGGCCAGCGGCGTAACAGCGCCCAGTTACTTGGCCAGCGCAGGCTGTGCCACTCAAGCTGTGCCGCTTCCTGCGGCTTGCGGGCAGGCCCCTCCGGCTCTGCGCCGCCCACGCGCGGCACTTTCGTAGCGCGGTCACTGAAGTCGGCGGGCGCGAGCAGCCCTGCGAGGTAGCTGCCCGGCAGCGTAAGCTCGGTGTGCGGCGGCAGCCCCAGCAGCTTGGCGCTGCGCGGCTCCAGTGCGTAGATCCCGCGCCAGCGCGGGTTAGCGCGCGTGCATGAGGGCGTGCCCGCCACGCTGACAGACAGCTCCAGCACCCCGGCCTCTGCCTGCTCGACGAGCTCCTCCCAGCCGCCGACGCGTGCGAACGCTCTGCGCTTGGACGGCGTAAGCTCGCCGGTGAGCAGCCCGAGCAGCGCGAGGCGATCGCGCTCCAACGCCTCCGCCTCGTGGATGGCGAAGTGCCACTTCAGCCCGTGGGACGGCGCGTCGAAGAGCAGCAGCCCCGCCACCTCGTGGGGTGCGGCGGTGGCGAGCTCGCACAGGTCCAGCAGCAGGCGCCCCCAGTGGGGCAGGCCGCTGACGCTCACCGGCCAGAGATGCAGCAAGTGCTGACCAGGTTCGGCAGGCGCATCCGTGCTGGTGACCATGCCCAGTTCGAGCTCCCCGCGGAAGAGCACGGCGCAGAGCTGGCCAGGCGCAAGCTCGGGCGGCCCGAGGTACGTGTACGCGAACGCGCCAGCGCCACGCGTCAGAAATGCCACAGAGTAGGGTTGGAGGTCCAAGGGCATGAGTATAGCCGCGCCCGCGCCACTCGTAGGGGCGGCTCGCGAGCCGCCCCGACTTCGATAGGCGGCACTCTAGTGCCGCCGCCGCGGGGCTCGCTGGTACAATGATCGCATCGGGATGAGGTGACGTAATGGCTATCAGTAAGCATGGGGAAAGGCCCCGAGCATTTGCAGGACTTGCTTAGGGAGGAAGCTGCCCGGCGTACTACTGGGTACCGATGGATACTGGTAGGACTGCCCGCCTCCGGCGTCTTGATAAGTTTGTGCCTGCTCGCGCTGCTTGCGACTGAAGGAGGGTACGATGTAGCCACCCTCGGTGTGTGGCTCCACCAGTGGCGCGTGGTGGTGGTAGTCTGCGGACTTGCCGTATTCCCGTTTTGCACCTACTTCGGCTACAGAATCGCTTATCGCGCGAGTCTCGGCCACTACGGGACGATTCTGCCAATCTATCGTGAGAGGCTTGTTGCTGTACTGCAGAGACCCAGAGACCATCGTGCATTGCACGCGTTAGAGGCCACGGGGCGCCATGCAGCTCTCTCGCGCAAGTTACTCGAGCTGCTCTCCTACCTCTTTTGGCGTCAGGCGGGATTCCCGTGGACCGTCGCGCACGGAGAGGTGCTGGGAATCCTCACGATCGTGCTCATCTGGGCCACGTGGCTCCAGCTCTCGCCGATAAGGCCCGATATGAGCCGAGCCGAGGCAAACGCAATCGCTGGGTCAGTAATTCCTGCATTGGTGGCATTTACCTTCGCGATGGCTGCCGTGCAAGTCGTTCCCTTCTGTGCCATGAACGCCGCCGCGGGGTGCGTGCTCGCGAACGACCGCGAGCTCATCGACGCTTGCCAGGCGCAGATCGAAGGCGACTGAGGCGACCGATAGGTCGCCCGAATGCCGCCTGGAAGGCAGCGCTCCCAAGGCGGACAGGGCCGTCCGCCCCACTGACAGCCGCGCCCGCCGTACAATGCTGGCGTGGACGAGTGGCTGGCCTTCGAGTACAGCGGCACGGCGGGCGAGCGCTGCGACGCGGCGGTGACGCTGCTGCTGCGCACTGTGCCCGAGTTCAGCCAAGTCTCGCGGGCGCGCGTGCAGGCGCTGATTGACGAGGGCGGCGTGCTCTGCGACGGCAAGGAGGTGTCCGCCAACTGGAAGAACCTGCGTCCGGGGATGCGCGTGGAGGTGGACATGGCGCTGGTGCGCCGCCTGCTGCGCCCGCCCGCGCCCGAGGCGCTCGCGCCCTGTGACATGCCGCTGCACTTCCTGCACGTGGACGACCACCTCGCGGTGGTGGACAAGCCCGCGGGGATCAGCGTGCATCCCTCGGCGACGGAGGAAGGGCCGACGCTGTGCAGCGCGCTGGTGCACCACCTGCAGCGCCTGTCGGACGCCGGCGGGGCTGACCGGCCGGGGATCGTCCACCGCCTGGACAAGGAGACCAGCGGGCTGCTCGTCGTGGCGCGCGACAACCCCGCTCACGTGCACCTGTCGCAGCAGTTCGCCGACCGCCTCGTGGACAAGGAGTACCTCGCGCTGTGCGTCGACGCGCCATGTCCTCCGGCGGGAACCGTCAGCCTGCCGATCAACCGCCACCCCGTGCACCGGCAGAAGATGTACGCTGACGCGCGGATGGGTGGGCGGGGGCGCGAGGCGCTCACCGAGTACCGCGTCGCCGGGCAGTGGGGGCCGCTGGCGCTGACGCAGGTGGCCATCCACACCGGCCGCACGCATCAGATCCGCGTGCACCTGCTCACCGTGGGCGCCTCGATCCTCAACGACGACAAGTACGGCAGCGGGCGCAACGCCTCACTGCGCGCGTTTCTCAAGTCGGGCACCGACCGCAGCGCGCGGCGCGCGTGGCGGGAGGCCTGGCCGGAGCCGGAGGCGCGGGCGGCGCTGCTGGCTGCGCTGGACGGCTATCCAGGGATCTTCCTGCACGCCTGGCGCCTGGCCTTCAACCATCCCGCATCCGGGGAGCGGCTGAGTTTCGAGCTGCCGCCTCCGCCCGTGTGGGACAGCGTGCGGGAGCTTTGCGGCGCATGAATGCGGTGCGTGGAGCAGGGTGGGGGCGGGAATCGAAGCCTGTTGTGGCATCACCTATGCTAGGCACCGAGCAGGGGCTCTGAAGGAGGCGGAACATGGGTATCGGGCCGTACAGCAGGTGGACGCCGGCAGTGGCGCTGATCGTGCTCGTGCTGGCTCCAGGCCTGGTCTACAACTGCATCAGGGCGCTGCGCAGCGGAGAGGGGATGTACGACAGCGCGAGCACGCAGTACATGATCTCCATGAACTGGGCAGGCATCGCGCTTGGGTTGCTGGCCCTGGGCTGGGCGGTGTACACGCTCGTGAGAGTCGCGATGCTGCTGTTCTGAGTGGGGGAGAACAGGCATGGGCGCGCCTAGTGCGATCTGCATATCAGCGGGTCCCGCGCGCCCTGCCGCAAGTTGGCGAAGCTATAATACGGCTTCCCCTGGGGAGTAGTGTAACGGTAGCACATCAGCCTTTGGAGCTGAGCGTCATGGTTCGAATCCATGCTCCCCAGATGCAGCCCGCGGAGAGAGCCCGTACGTAGCCGTCGCGCGGTGGGCCGGGCCGCTAGACGCGCACCGTGACTCCCTCTTCCTTTTGCACGAGCTTGTAGAACTCGCACTCGGTGCACGATCCAACGCGCTCCAGCTCTGTGCAGTCGGCGTGCCCCCCGTACAGCGTGCCGCTCACCCGCCAGCATACGCGGCCCGCGTTGGCGCCGCTGTTAGAGCCGTCGTAGGATCTCATCACCGGGGCGGCGCAGGTGCCGAGCCTGCCGACGTTTTCTCCACCGGGCTGCCGCCCGCACTTCATGAAATCCCAGCAGTTCTGCTTCATCGCCGCCTCCATCGGGATCAAGATGAACAGGCAACTGCCAAGCGGGCAGTCCAAGCACTGCCCTCGCAACGCCGCCTGCCTAGGACGGCTCCGGAGTGTTCCGGCAAGGCCTCGCGGATGCTCTGGCCTCGCGCAAGCGGCGCGGGTGAGATCGTACCTCAGGAAGCGCAAACTTGCTAGCGTTGTCGTGGAAAGCCAGGGTGCCTCGTGGGCGGTGCCTGACCCGCGGGGCACGCCGCCGCCGCCGAAGAAGAGCTAGCGGCTATAGGCTTCGCCAGGATCTTCTGTCTTGAGCGCGTCCGTGACCCGGTCGCGCGCGTCCTTGACCTTCAGTTGGATGTCGTATAGCCCCCATTCATCATCCCGGTAATATCGCTTCAGCGATTCGATCCCCGCGTCGAAGCTCTCAAGATGCGCGGCGCATAGGCGGCAGAGACCCTCGATGCTGTCGCAACAGGCGCGGTGACGCTTCGACGCCGTTTCAGCCTTGCGAATCTCGCAGCAGTAAGCCAGGGCGCGATCAATGCGTTGGATCGCCGTGATCTGTCCGCGGACGGAGCATCCCAGGGCCGCTGCCGCGGCCACGGGGTCAGAAGCCGCATCTCCCTGCTGAAGTCCTTTGAGCCGCGCGAGTTCGACCTCGTCCTCGATGAGCTCCTGTTCTACGTTCTGCTCGACTTCCCAGCGCCGAAGCCAGATCGCATCGGAAGAAGAGGTCGCCAACTCCTCCCTGGCTACCTTGAGCGCCTTCTCGGCATGGGCCATGCTGGCCTGCAGATCGACAGCTTGCTTCTCAACGCTCGCGGCACAAACCGACGTCAGCTGCACCGCCGCGCAGGCGGCCATAATAATCAGGCTCAGTCTCATTCTATCCTCCTTTCATCGTCCATACTCGGGGACCTTCACAGGCAGGCCGGCACCGGCAAATGGACCAAGTCCGCCGCGGCGGTTCATTGCGAGAGGAGTCTAGCAGGCGTTATTTCAGATCACTCCACAGAACGTAAAGTCCGATTCCATCGGCATCGACGTCGAAACTGGCCGCGAGAGCGGGTAGCCGGGTGATCTTCTGCCCCTTCGATACCGCAACGAAAGCAAGGGTGGGGCGCTCCGGCACCTGTTCAAGGATGATTTCGAGGCGTGCGCCCGCCCGTATCGCATACTCATGCTCCAGGCCAGCCTGGATTCGCGTTATTTCATTGTCCCGCTCCTCATGGGTGGTTCCCGCCCCGCCGCCGTCATAGCCGAAGTAAGCCCAGGCATCCTCAGCGTTGTCGAACCCGATGACGCAATCGCGCCTCACCGTGACGACTCGCGGCGCAGCATCCGCGATTGCCGGCGCCGGCAGCGCCACGGCCGCTGCTGGCGTCTTAGAGGCATGCGGGCAAGAGCCAAGGACCAGCAAACCAAAGGCGGCCGCCATCAGCAAGTTTCGCATCTTCTTCTCCTTCACCCCATTCGCATGATCACTTCAGCCATGCCGCGCTGGGGCAGGCGCAGGTAGCTGAGGGTGCTCTTGATGTCGGCATGGTCGAGGGCCGCCTGGGTGAGCAGCAGGTTCTCGCCGCAGAGCTCCAAGAAGCGCTCCGCGAAGGTGTGCCTGAAGCTGTGGGTGCTCACTCTGCCTCCCAGGTGCAGTCTCTGCGCCAAGCCGGTGAGAGTGTACCGCACACTGACCTCGGTGACGTGCTCCCTATAGTTGAACTCTTCGTTGGCTCCGCGGCTGACGCCGGGGAACAGCCAGGCGTCGCGCGCAGCATCCCGCAGGCCCGCGAAGCCGATCCAGCCATCGAGCTCGGCCTGGGCAAGGGGATGCAGCGGGATCTCCCGCCCGCGCCACTTGCCTTTGGTGAAGCGGCGCCGGAGGCAGACCCAGCCACCGACCTCGCCGCCCGTGGTAACGTCACCGACATGTAGGCTCACGCACTCGCTGATGCGAAGGCCCGTGAAGAACATGGTCATGAAGATCGCCGTGGAGCGCCGCGCCACCAGGGGGCGGAGGTACTCTCCGCACGCCAGCAGCAGATCGCCGAACTCCCCTAGAGTCAAAGCCCTGCAGCCCGCCATGCCCATCCGCCTTCCCGAGTCTTGAGGTCTCCATTATAAGGTGCCCATCCATCCCGGGGCCGGTATCCGGATTTCCGGTTATTCACATATCGCATTTTGCGTGGTACAATTCAGGTGAGCCCAACCGTCTCATTAGCAGTGCGGCATTGTGCGGCCGGGCTCACCAGGGCACAATGCATAGGTCAAGGACAGCGCCCAACACAACCCGTCACCTAAGTGACGTGGCGCTGCTGGCCCAGCCATTGCTGCACCTCTCACTATTCAAGGTTATAATTATGCGCACGGACTCCGCGCGTGGTTCGGCCGGCTCTGAGGCTTCTTTCGCAGTTACTCCAGGCCGGTGGCTACATGGCGTGCGGGGTTCCTGCCCGAGTGCGTTGTTGTAGCGATGGGCTGATCCAGATTCAAGCGGGGCGTTACGGGGAAGCAGGCGTTGTCCAGTGATGTGGCAGGGCGGCCGCCCGGCAGGGAGCGGTCCCTAATCCAGACCACATCAGGGAAGAGAGATGAAGTACTGGCGTAAGCCTTTGGATTACGATCAGGTCACTGTTCCGCACGGAGACGTGCACATCGTTGTCGAGCGCTGCAAGGGCTGCGAATTCTGCGCTGAGTTCTGCCCCAAGGGAGTGCTCGAGATGAGCCCCGAGTTCAACGCCAAGGGCTATCACTACCCACGTGCTGTGAAGAGCGGGGAGTGCGTCAACTGCAACCTCTGCGAGATGATCTGTCCCGAGTTCGCCATCTTCAGCACGCCGCTGCCCAACGGCAAGGTCGGCGAAGTGGTGCAAGTCGACTCCACGGGTGTGCACGAGGGTGGCGAGGTGGCCGATGAAGGCTGACCCCTCCGGCGTGCTGACCGGCGCGCACTACCTGGATGGGGATTTCGCCTGCGGCGAGGGGGCGATGGCCGCCGGCTGCCGCTTCGTCGCCGGCTACCCGATCACTCCGTCCACCGAGGTGGTGGAGCGCATATCCCGGCGGTTCCCGATGATGGGCGGGGTGTTCATCCAGATGGAGGATGAGCTGGCGAGCATGGCGGCGATCATCGGCGCCTCCTGGACCGGCACCAAGTCGATGACGGTGACGAGCGGCCCGGGATTCAGCCTGATGATGGAGAACATCGGACTGGCGGCGATGATGGAGACGCCCTGCGTGGTGGTGAACGTGCAGCGCGGCGGCCCGTCCACCGGGCTGCCGACGATGGTCGGCCAGGCGGACATGATGCAGGCGCGCTGGGGCTCGCACGGGGACTATGAGATCATCGCGCTCTGTCCCCAGTCGCCCCAGGAGGCGTTCAACCTGACGATCGACGCCTTCAACCTGGCGGAGCAGTATCGCGTGCCCGTGATGTTCATGATGGACGAGTGCGTCGGGCACATGACGGAAAGGGTGGTCATTCCGCCTGCGGGTGAGCTCGAGTGCGTGCCGCGGCGATTAACCGCGAAGAAGCCCGGGGAGTACTTGCCCTACGCCTTTGACGGCGGGCTGATCCCGGAGTTTGCGCGTGCCGGCGACGGCTATCGGTTCCATACGACGGGCCTGACGCATGACCAGCGCGGCTATCCCGTGATGAGCGTCGAGTGCCAGCAGGAGAACGTCCAGCGCATCCTGGATAAGATCCGGCTGAACGTGGACAAGATCGTCCGCTTCGATGAGGAGCAGACTGACAAGGCCGACGTGGTGGTCGTCACCTACGGGATCACCGCCAGAGTTGCGCGGGCCGCGATCGACTTGGCGCGCAAGGAGGGCGTGAAGGTCGGCTTTCTACGGCTGATCGTGGCCTGGCCGTTCCCGGAGAAGCGCATCCAGGAGCTGGCGAAGAAGGTCAAGGCGTTCGTTGTGCCCGAGATCAACCGCGGGCAGATGCTGCTTGAAGTGGAGCGCGCATCCGCCGGGCAGGCGCCCGCGATCGGGGTGCCGCACCTCGGCGGGGGGGTGCACGACCCCCACGACATTGCCCAGGCGATCGTGGAGGCAGCCAAATGAGCCACGAGCGGGAAATCATCGATCAAGCCGAGATGCGGTCGGACGTCCACCCTGTCATCTCGGTGACTCCCGATCATGAGGTGCTGGTCGAGAATCATCCGCTGGCCGAGTACCTGCGGATGGACCGCATGCCGCACATCTGGTGCCCGACCTGCGGCATCGGCATCGCCGCGAAGTGCTTTGCCGAAGCGCTGTACGAGCTGAAGGTGGACTGCACCAAGGTTGCCGTGGTTTCCGGGATCGGCTGCACGGGGCGCGTTGCAGGCTACATGAAGCTCGACGCGTTCCACTCCACCCACGGCCGGCCGATTCCGTTCGCCACTGGTCTGAAACTGTGCCGCCCGGAGCTGATGGTGGCCGTGTTCTCCGGCGACGGGGATCTCGTCGGCATCGGGGGCAACCACTTCATCCACGCCGCCCGCCGGAACATCGACCTGATGGTCGTCCTGGTCAACAACTTCATCTATGGCATGACGGGAGGGCAGAACGCTCCGACTACGCCGCTGACGGCGCGGACTTCGACCATGCCCTTCGGCAACTACGAACGGCCGTTCAACATCCCGCACCTTGCTGCAAGCTGCGGCGCCACGTACGTTGCGCGCTGGACCACGCTGCACGTGCGGCGGCTGACGCGGTCGTTCAAGGAGGCGATCCAGCGCAAGGGCTTCCGCTTCATCGAGGTCATCGCGCCCTGTTCCACTCTCTACGGCCGGCTGAATAAGCTGGGAACAGGGTTCGACCTGATGAAGTACTACCGGGACGCGAGCGAGATTCACAACGGAGCGGACACCCGCGACGTGCAGATCGACTTTCAGGGCAAGCTGATCTGCGGCAAGTTCCTCGACGAGGAAAAGCCCACCTACATCGAGTCGATGCACGAGCACTACCGCAGGGTCCTTGGCGAGCGCTACGTGCCCATGCCGGACACGGGAGGATGGATCAATGGACAGGACTGAGATTCGCATCACCGGGTTCGGCGGGCAGGGCATCGTGCTGAGCGGCTACGTCATCGGCAAGGCTGCCGCCATCTTCGGCGGCAAGCAGGCCACGATGATCCAGAGCTTCGGCCCGGAGGCTCGAGGCTCGGCGTGCAGCTCGACGGTCGTAGTCTCCGACGGCGAGGTGCTCTACCCCTACATTCACCGCCCCGACGTGTTCATCGTCATGTCGGCCGAGGGGTACACCAAGTACTGCGACGAGTTGAAGGACGGGGGCACGCTGCTGTACGACACCGACCTCGTACACGCGGTGCCCAGGGCGGGGCAGCCCACCTATGGCGTCCCCGCGACGCGCCTCGCGGAATCCCTGGGGCGCAAGCTGGTGCTAAACATCGTCATGCTGGGGTTCTTCGGCGCGGCGTGTCCTTGGGTTGTGGATCGCGACTCTCTGCGCAAGGCCGTGGAGACATCCGTGCCGGCGGGTACGGAGGAACTGAATCTGAAGGCGTTCGACGCCGGATGGGAGCACTTCGTCAAGGAGCACGGAGGCCAGGCGCCCGCCCCGGCCGGGCGGGAAAAGATGGAGGCAGGGGCTAAGGCAGCGCGGTGATCCCAGTCTTCTTGCCTGGCCGCTGCTGCTGGTTATCGGCCCATCCAGGGCCACAGAGGAGGTGATAATGGAGGAGCAGGTAGGCAAGGGGGCGTTGGTCATCGGCGGAGGCATCGCCGGGATCCAGGCGGCGCTTGACCTTGCGGATTCGCGCATCCGGGTCACGCTCGTCGAGCGCTCGCCCTCGCTGGGCGGGCGGATGGCGCAGCTCGACAAGACGTTCCCGACGATGGACTGCAGCATATGAATCCTCGGCCCGCGGATGATGGATGCCGGTCGGCATCCCCTGATTGAACTGGTAACCAACGCCGAGGTGATTGAATGCCAGGGCGAGCCCGGCAACTACACCGCGCGCATTCTCAAGCACCCTCGCTATGTCGACGAGGAGAAGTGCGTCGGATGTGGGGTGTGTTCCGAGGCGTGCCACGTGGTGATCGGCAACGAGTTCGACGAGGGGCTGAAGGCGCGCAAAGCGATCTTTCGCCCGTTCCCGCAGTCTGTGCCGGCCGCCTACGTCATCGACATGGAGCACTGCAAGCGCTGCTGGCGCTGCGCGCGCGTCTGCGAGGTGGACGCGATCGACTTCGACATGCCGCCGGTGGAGTTCGAGCGCCATGTCGGCGCGATCGTCGTCGCGGTGGGGTTCGAGGAATTCGATGCGCGCAAGCTGGGCAACTACGGCTACGGCCGCTTCCCCAACGTCATCACCAGCCTGGAGCTGGAGCGCATGCTCAACGCCTCGGGGGTGACTCGCGGGCGCGTCATCCGGCCATCCGACAGGTGCACGCCGAAGAGCATACTGTTCGTGCAGTGCGTCGGGGCGCGGGGCGACGGCGGGCGGGGGTACTGCAGCCGCTTCTGCTGCATGAACGCCGTCAAGGACTCGCTGCTCATCCGCCAGCACGAGCCGGAGATCGAGGGCATCACGATCCTCTACACCGACCTGCGCGCGTTCGGCAAGGGTTTCGACGCGTTCGTCAAGCGCTCCCTCGACCAGCAGAGCGCCACCTACCTGCGAGGCCGCCCGGCGAAGATCGAGGAGGTGGGCGAGGACCGCAACCCCGTCGTGTTCGTGGAAGACACCCTGACCCATGAGCTGCGCCGCATCGAAGTCGAGATGGTCGTGCTGTCGGTGGCCGCCGCTCCCAGTGATGGCGCGGTGCCTCTGGCCGGGCGCCTGGGCATCGCCACTGACGAGTACGGCTTCATACGCCGCCAGGACCCGGCGGTGTCGGCGGTGGAGACGACAAAGGAGGGCATCTACGTCTGCGGCGGGGCGTCGGGGCCGCAGGTGATCCCCGATTGCGTGGCGCAGGCTTCCGCCGCCGCCGCGCGCGCGCAAATGTTCCTGCACGGCGAGCGCGTGGAGGAGAAGAAGGTCGAGATCAAGCAGCTTGACGTGAGCGGTCCGCCGCGCGTCGGCGTGCTCATCTGCCACTGCGGCGTGAACATCTCCGGCGTGCTGGATATCACCGACCTGGTGGACTATACCTTGCGCATCCCGGGCGTGGCCGTGGCCGATGAGCACCAGTTCGCCTGCTCGTCCGTGGGGCAGGAGAAGCTGGCGGAGATGATCCGCGAGCATAAGCTGAACCGCGCGGTAGTCGCGGCTTGCACCCCGCGCACCCACGAGCCGGTGTTCCGCGAGACCTGCGCGCGCATCGGCTTCAACCCCTACCTGCTGGAGATGGTCAACATCCGCGACCAGTGCTCCTGGGTGCACGCGCACAAGCGCGAGGAGGCCCAGGAGAAGGCGCGGGCGCTGATCCGCATGGGCGTCGCGCGCGCGCGCAAGCTTGAGCCCCTGAGCGAGGGCCACTCGCCGATGACGCGCGCTGCGCTGGTGATCGGCGGCGGCATCGGCGGCATCCAGGCCGCGACCGACCTCGCCGTGCAAGGCCATCCCGTTGTGCTTGTGGAGAAGACCGACGTGCTCGGCGGGCGGCTGGCCGACCCGCGGCTGAAGTTCCTCTACCCCAACATGCGGGCCGCGGCGGACGTGCTGGGCGTGAAGATCCGCCGGCTCAAGGAGAGCGGCGCGCGCATATTGCTTAACACCGAAGTGGAGAACATCACCGGCTTCGTCGGCAACTTCAGCGCGACGCTTCGCGGCGAGGTCGAGGAGACGGTGCAGGCCGGGGCGATCATCCTCGCCACGGGCGCCAGCCTCTACAACCCGGCGGGCGAGTACGGCTACGGCCAGATGAAGGGCGTGGTGACGAGCGAGGAACTGGAGACGGGCCTGATCGGCGGGACGGAGGCGTTTCTCAATGAGCACGGCAAGCCGCGCAGCGCGGTGTTCGTGCTCTGCGTCGGCTCGCGCGACCCGGAGCACTTCGACGGTTGCTCGCGCTACTGCTGCCCGACGGCGGTGAAGCAGGCGCTGCTGCTGAGCGAGGCGGGGCTGGACGTGGCGGTGCTCTACCGCGATATCCGCACCGTGTCGGTGGGCACGGAGGAGATGTACCGCAAGGCGCGCGGGCGCGGCGTGCTGTTCATCCGCCTGCAGGAAGGAACGAAGGCGGAGGTGCGCGGGGCGGAGCGCGTGGAAGCGGTGCAGGCGCAGGACATCCTGCTCAACCGCACGATCGAGATCCCCGCGGATCTGGTCGTGCTCAGCGTCGGGATGAAGCCACGGCAGCCGGAGACATCCAAGTTCCACGACATGCTCAAGGCCAGCCTGGACCTGGACGGGTTCTTCCTCGAGCGCCATCCGGAGCTCGCGCCGGTGGAGACGTCGGTGGAGGGGGTGCTGGTCGCGGGGACGGTGCAGGGTCCGAAGGACATCGTGGACACTGTCGCCCAGGCGTCGGCGGCGGCGGCCAAGGCCTCGGTGTTCCTCGCCTTCGACGAGGTGCGTCTCGACCCGGCGGTGGCGGCGGTGGACCAGGAGCGCTGCCGCGGGTGCGGCGTCTGCGTGAATATCTGCGAGTACCACGCGCCGGCCTTGGAGGAGATCGAAGACGGCGTGTTCGCCGCGCGCATCAACGCCAGCCTGTGCAAGGGCTGTGGCACGTGCGCGAGTTGGTGCCCCTCGGGGGCGATCAGCGCGCGCCACTTTACGAGCCGGCAAGTTACTGCGATGATCGACGCCCTCTTTGAGGCGGAGGTAGCTCGATGAGCGATGCGGTGGCACGTACGGCGGAGCTGCAAGAGGTGCAGCGGCCGGCGTCGTGGGACCCGCGCATCGTGGTCTTCGCCTGCAACTGGTGCTCCTATGCCGGGGCCGACACCGCCGGCGTGGGGCGGATGGAGCACGAGCCCCACTTCCGCATCATCCGCGTGATGTGCTCAGGCCGCATCGAGCCAGCCTTCGTGTTGCGCGCGCTGGAAAAGGGCGCGGACGGCGTGCTGGTCAGCGGGTGCCACTTCGGCGACTGCCACTATACCTTCGGCAACCATCGCGCCGTCGAGCAGTTCGACAAGACGATGCGCCTGGTCAAGCTGCTGGGCATCGAGGAGGGGCGCGTGAGGCTCGAATGGGTGAGCGCGGCGGAAGGCGCCCGCTTCGCCCAGCTGATCAACGAGTTCACCCAGCAGGTGCGCGACCTCGGGCCCAGCCCGCTGCGCCCCGCGGGGCAGAGAGCGGAAAAGAGGAGCAGCGCCGATGTCTGAGCTAGCGCAGATTGCGAAGGACGCCCGCGCCTGGGCGTGCTACGACTGCGGCAAGTGCACCGCCACTTGCCCGATCACTTTGGCCGGGGCGCGCTACAGTCCGCGGCACCACGTGCTGGCCGCCAGCCACGGGCGCTCGGTGGACATCACCGGCGACGGCTCGCTGTTCACCTGCCTCACCTGCCGCACCTGCGACTCCCGCTGTCCGGTGGGCGTCGACTACATCGGGCTGGTCAGGAGCCTGCGGGAGCTGGCCTACCGCGAGGGCGCGGAGGTGGAGTGCCCGCACGGCGGGGCGCTGCAGTCCGCGATGCGCATCATGGCCAAGGGCGTACAGAAGCAGGAGCGCCTCGGCTGGCTGACCGACGACCTGCAAACCGAGCCGGAGAAGGGGCAGGTTTTCTACTGGACCGGCTGCACGATGTACTACGACGCCTTTTTCCCCGAGTTCGGGATGCGCAGCCTGGACGGCACGACGGCGGCGATCCGGCTGCTGAACCGGGCCGGGGTGACGCCCGTGGTGTCCCCCGAGGAGCGCTGCTGCGGGCACGACCTGCTGTGGACGGGCGACGGCGCGTCCTTCGTGCTGCTGGCCCAGCACAACATGGCGTTGGTCCAAGCCAGCGGGGTGGAGACGGTCGTGGTGTCGTGCGCGGAGTGCCTGCGGACGTGGAAGGAAGACTACCTGCCGCTGTGGAAGGGCAAGGCGCCGCGCCTGGTGCACATCAGCGAGTTTGCCTGCGAGCACCTTGAGGAGCTTGGGCTGAAGGACAACGGCGCCCTGCGGGTGACGTACCAGGATCCCTGCCGCCTGGGCCGCCATCTGGGAATGTACGATGCGCCGCGGCAGATGCTGCAGGCGATCCCCGGTGTCGAGCTCACCGAGATGCCGCGCTCAGGCAAGCGTGCGCTGTGCTGCGCAGGCGGGACGTGGTCCAACTGCGACCGCTACGCGAAGAAGCTGCAGGTCGAGCGGCTGCGGGAGGCCAAGGCGACGGGAGCGGAGCTGCTCGTAACGGCGTGCCCGAAGTGCCAGGTGCACTTCCGCTGCGCGATGCAGGACCCGAACCTGAAGGACGAGATTGAGATTCCGATGCGCGATGTCGCGGAGCTCGTGGCTGATGCTATGGGCTAGCGGGTGGCCGTGGGAGGCCGGGGTGCATGTCGTGCGTAGCAGTCACCGGGAGGTGGTGCGATGGACGAACGAGTGATGGGTGAGGAGTTGCGGATCGGCGTGTTCGTCTGCGACTGCGGGCTGAACATCGCCGGCGCGGTGGACTGCGCGGCGGTGGCGGCGTACGCGGAGACGCTGCCCGACGTCGTTTGCGCGGTGCGCAACAAGTACACCTGCGCCGACCCGGGGCAGAACGAGATAAAGAACGCCATCCGCGAGTACCGGCTCAACCGGGTCGTCGTGGCGTCGTGCACCCCGCGGCAGCACGAGCCGACGTTCCGCACCTGCGTGGCGGAAGCCGGGCTGAACGCCTACCTCATGGAGATGGCCAACCTGCGCGAGCACTGCTCCTGGGTGCATCCCGGCGACTGGGAAGGCGCGACGCGCAAGGCGAAGGACCTCGTCGCCAGTGCCGTCGCCCGTGCCAGGTACCTGCAGCCGCAGGATGAGCTCAGCGTGCCGGTGACGAAGCGCGCGCTGGTGATCGGCGGAGGCGTGGCGGGCATCGAGGCCGCGTTGGAGCTGGCCGACGCGGGGCATCAGGTAACGCTTGTGGAGAAGCAGGCGTCCATCGGCGGGATCATGGCTCAGCTGGACAAGACCTTCCCGACGATGGACTGCTCCATATGAATTCTCGGGCCGAAGGCCATAGATGTCGGTCGACATCCCAGAATCGAGTTAATGCCCCTAAGCGAGGTGGAGGCTGTCTCCGGCTACATCGGCAACTTCACGGTGAAGATCCGCCAGAAGGCGCGCTACGTCGACGCCAGCCTCTGCAACTCCTGCGGCGAGTGCGCCAAGACCTGCCCGGTCGTGAAGCCCGACGAGTACCAGATGGGCCTGGGCAGCCGCAAGGCGATCTACATTCCCTACCCCCAGGCCGTGCCCTGCGCCTACGTGCTGAACATGCAGGACTGCCTGGGCAACCAGCCCGTGGCGTGCGGGAAGTGCGAGGAGGTCTGCGAGAAGAAGGCCATCGACTACGACAGCGTGGACAAGATCGTCACGCGCGACGTCGGGGCGATCATCGTCGCCATCGGGCTTGAGGTCTACGACCCGCGAACCCTGGACGACTACGGCTACACCCGCTTCGACAACGTGATCACGTCCATGGAGTTCGAGCGGTTGATCTGCGCCGGCGGGCCGACCGGCGGGCACTTCATCCGCCCCAGCGACCACCAGCGCCCGCAGCGCATCGGCTTCGTGCAGTGCGTAGGCTCGCGCAACCCCAAGCACGGCCGGCCCTACTGCTCGAACATCTGTTGCATGAACACCATTAAGGACTGCCTGCTCCTGGCGGACCACTACCCGGACGTCGAGACGGCGGTCTTCTACCAGGATATCCGCGCCGTTGGCAAGTCCTTCGAGGACATGTACCAGCGGTCGAAGGAGGCTGGCACGCGCTACATCCGCGGGTTGCCCGGCGATGTCGATGAGGACCCGGCGACCCGCAACCTGCGCGTCGTGGTGGAGAACACCACCTCGGGGAAGCTGGAGCGCCATGAGTTCGACATGCTGGTGCTCTCCGTCGGCGTGGACCCGCCGGCCGACGCCGACAAGATCGCCGGCCTGCTCACGCTGTCGCGGACCAGCGACGGCTTCTTCATGGAGTCCCACCCCAAGCTCAAGCCCGTGGACGCGCCGACCAAGGGCGTGTTCTTCGCCGGCTTCTGCGAGTCGCCCAAGGACATCAAGGACAGCGTCTGCCAGGCGGGCGCGGCAGCCTCGCGCGCCGGCGCGCTGCTCAACATGGGCCGCGTGAAGATCGAAGCCATCACCAGCCGCGTGAACGCCGAGGCGTGCACGAAGTGCGGCGTCTGCGCCAAGGTCTGCCCCTACGGCGCGATCGTCTGGCAGAAGGGCCAGGTGGCCGAGGTTGTCGAGGCTGCCTGCGCCGGTTGCGGCGCGTGCGGGGCGAGCTGCACCTTCGGTGCGATCACCATGCGCCACTTCACCGACGACCAGATCACGGCGCAGATTCACGCGATTCTCGCCGACGACCCGCAGGACAAGGTGTTCGCCTTCGCCTGCAACTGGTGCAGCTACGCCGGCGGCGACATGGCGGGCATCAGCCGCATGGTCTACCCGTCGACCAACCGCGTGGTGCGCACGATGTGCTCGGCTCGGGTCAGCGAGGAGATGGTGCTGGAGGCCTTCCGCTGCGGTGCGCCGGTGGTGCTCGTCAGCGGCTGCCACTATGCCGACTGCCACTACATCAACGCCAACCGCCAGACGGTGAAGCGCGTGCAGCGGCTGTGGGACAAGCTGGAGAAGGCGGGCGTGCGGCCCGACCGGCTGCAGCTCGAGTGGATCAGCGCCGCCGAGGGCCAGAAGTTCGCCAAGGTGATGCGCGACATGGAGCGCCTGCGCAAGAAAGTCACGCTGGAGGAGATCAAGCACGCGATGGAGGCGCTGAAGCCTAAGCCCAAGAAGGCCAAGAAGGAGGCGGCGGCGGAAGTCGCCGCGCCCGCGCCGTAAGCCATGGACGCCACCATCACTAGGAGTCGGCAATGACGATCATCGTCAATCTGCGCTGCATGATGTGCGGCAACGAGTACAGCGAGAAGACGGAGGAGGGCGACGACCACGAGCGCACCTGCCCGAAGTGCCGTTCCAACAGCGTCCGCGTGCTCAAGTCGCCGTCGAAGGATCAGGAGCAATGAGCCACGACGGCGACGAGCAGGCCGGCGTGATGCGCGTTAACTACCAGTTCCGCCGCGAGCTGGCGCGCAAGATCGAGGGCAACCTGGCCAACTACTGCTACCAGTGCGGCGCCTGCGCCGGCGACTGCCCAGCCGCCTTCTACTGCGACGAGTTCAACCCGCGCGAGATCATGCTGATGGTGCTCTACGGCCAGGGGGAAGCGCTGCTGCGCGAGGACTCCGTGCTCTGGCTGTGCACGAACTGCTACAACTGCCACGAGCGTTGCCCGCAGGAGGTCAAGCCCGTCGAGGTGATCATCTCGCTGAAGAACATGCTCGCCGACATGGGCATCTATCCCCCCGCGGTCGACCGCATCATCAAGACCTTCGAGGAGACGGGGCGCACGGTGCAGCTCAGCCCGGCGATCGACAAGCGGCGCGAGAAGTTCGGCCTGCCGCCGATGGGCGCAGTGCCGATGGCCGAGGTGCGGCTGCTGATCGAGCCTGCATTGCCGCAGGGCAAGCCCGCGCAGAGCGAGCCGGCGGAGGAGAAGAAGTGAAGCGCCTGGCGTTTTTCCCCGGCTGCCTCATCCCCGCGCGCTATCCGGCGATGGAGTTCGCCATCCGCCAGGTGATGCCCCGCCTGGGCATCGACATCGTCGACCTGCCCGAGGCCTCCTGCTGTCCCGACCCGATCTACTTCAAGAGCAAGGACAAGCTCTCCTGGCTCTGCGTCGCCGCGCGCAACCTGACGCTCGCCGAGGACCGCGGGCTGGACGTCTTCACCAACTGCTCCGGCTGCACGGCGACGCTCTCCGAGGCCTACCACCTGCTCAAGGACGAGGAGCTGCGCGCGCAGGTGAACGCGCGGCTGGCTCGCATCGGCCGTGAGTACCGCGGCACCATCCGCGTGCGCCACATCGTGACGATCCTGCGCGACGTCGTGGGCTACGACGCAGTGCAGCAGTCCGTGGTGCGCCCGCTCGCCGGGCTGCGGCTGGCGATCCACTACGGCTGCCACCTGCTCAAGCCGAGCCGTATCATGCAGGTGGACGACCCGAACAACCCCGAGGTGATGGAGAACCTGGTGGCGGCCATCGGCGGCGAGCCGGTGCGGCACCGCAACTGGTACCTCTGCTGCGGCAAGGCCTGCCAGCGCGAGGAAGTGCCGGCGGAGATGATGCACGACCTGCTGGCGAGCGTGCACAGCGAGCACGCCGACATCCTCTGCCTGATCTGCCCGACGTGCTTCGGCCAGTTCGACTACGGCCAGCACAAGGTGGCACAGCAGTACGGCGAGGGCTTCTCCACCCCCGCGGTGTACTTCTTCCAGCTCCTGGCGTTCGCCCAGGGCGTGCCCTACGAAAAGCTCGGCTTCGAGACGCAGCGCTTCAAGCCGGAGTGCCTGCGCGACCTGCCGTTCATGGAGCCTGAGCCTGAGCCCGCGCCCGCGCCGGTCGCCGCCGAAGCCGCGCCAGTCGCCGCGGAACCCGCCCCGGCGGAAGCCCCGCCAAGTCCGTCGTAGACGGTCCCCTCCCTGGGAGCGCCGCCTTCAGTGGGGCGGACGGCCCTGTCAGCCTTCTTTGTCCTAGTGGGGCGGACGGCCCTACTGAGGAGGAGCCGCCCCTACGGGAACGTCGCAGGCGGGCCGCCTGCGCCACCACCCTTCCGCAGTCTCATCCGTCTTCTGCAACTGAGATTCAGTCGCGTGCGTTGACATTCAGTCTCACTGAGGGTATCATTCTAGTGTGCTGATCCGCGAGCGCGAATAATCTGCGGAGCCCGGAGGAATCACCATGTTTCGCCGTCGTTGGCGCCACGGGGCAGGAGCTGGCGGGGGTGCGTGCGCCCGCCAAGGCCGCTGCTGCCGGCTGCGCGACTGCGTGGACGGTGACCAGGTGGCGATCCTGCGCATCGCTGATGACCTGTGCAGTGCGCCGCGGCTGCGCGAGCTGGGCCTGCTCGAGGGGGCGCGCGTAGTCGTGCTGCGGGCCTCCGACCCATTGCTGCTGCTGGTGCAGGACGGCCGCATCGCGGTGGACCGCCAGACGGCGGCGGGCATCGAGGTTTGCAGTGCGTAGGAGAGGGCCGCCGGGCGCAGGCCTGGCGGACGAGCAAGCGTCGGACGGGGGAGGGGAGTATCGTAGTCAGCGGAGGTGGCGCCGCGGTTGGCGAGCGGGCGCGGGAGGCGTGGACCCTGGGGCGCAGCGCGAGATGCGCGTGGCGGTGGTGGGCAACCCCAACTCCGGCAAGACGACGCTGTTCAACGCGCTCACCGGCATGCGGCAGAAGGTCGGCAACTACCCGGGGGTGACCGTGGAGAAGCGGGAAGGGAGCTACTTCTTCCGCGGCGTGGCCTACCGCCTGATCGACCTGCCCGGCACCTACAGCCTGACGGCGACGAGCGAGGATGAGTCCCTGGTGCGCGACCTGCTCTTCGGCCTGGTCGCCCGCGAGCCGCCCGCTGACATGGTGCTGCTGATCGTCGACGCCACCAACCTTGAGCGCCAGATGTTCCTCGCCAGCCAGGTGCTCGACCTCGGCTTGCCGCTGGTTATCGCGCTGACGATGAACGACGAGGCGCGGCGGGCGGAGCGCCCGGTGGACGCAGTGAGCCTGAGCGACCGCGCGGGCGTGCCGGTGGTGGAGGTCGTCGCGCCCCAGGGCGTGGGCATTGCCGAGTTGCGGCGGGTGATGCACGAGGCGCGCGGCGTTGTGCCGCCCGCGCCGCCGTGGCGCATCGGCGATCGCGTGCTCAGCGCCGTGGACGAGCTTGCCGCCTGCATCGGCGGCACCTACGCTGCGCCGCTGCAGTACCGCCGCCAGCTCGCCGTGCAGCTGCTGCTGTATCCCAGCTACGAGCATCCGCTGAGCGCGCTGCCCGGCGTGGGGGAGCTGGCAGGGCGGCTGCGCAGTGGGATGGACGGCGCCGGCATAGGCTGGCGCGACGCCGAGGTGCGCGGACGCTACGCGTGGATCAGGGAGGTGGCGAGCTTTGCCCGCGCCGCCGCTGAGTCCTCCTACCGCCCGAGCTTCAGCGACCGCCTGGACAAGGTGCTGGTCCATCCCGTGTGGGGCGTCCTGATCTTCGTCGTCGTGATGGCGGTGGTATTCCAGCTCGTGTTCACCTGGGCCACGCCGGTGATGCACGGCATCGAGTGGCTGTTCGCGGGCATCGGGGCGCTGGTCGGCGGCTGGCTGCCGCAGGGGTTGCTGCGCAGCATGGTCGTGGACGGTGTCATCGGCGGGGTGGGGGCGGTGGTGATCTTCCTGCCGCAGATCGTGTTGCTGTTCCTCGCGTTGGGCATCCTGGAGGACAGCGGCTACATGGCGCGCGCGGCGTTCCTGATGAACCGCCACATGCGCCGCGTCGGCCTCAGCGGCCGCTCGTTCATCCCGCTGCTCTCGGGCTTCGCCTGCGCCATTCCGGCGATCATGGCCACACGTACGATCTCCGACCGGCGCGATAGGCTGGTGACGATGCTCGTCGTGCCGTTCACGAGCTGCAGTGCGCGCCTGCCGGTCTACGCGCTGGTGATCGCCGCCTTCGTCCCGGCGTTGCCCCTCATCGGCGGCTTCCGCGGCTTCACGCTGCAGGGGCTGGTGCTGTCGGCGGCCTACGCCTTCTCGCTTACAGCGGCGATCGTCGCCGCGCTGGTGCTGCGCCGCACCGTCCTGCCGGGCCCGGCCCAGCCGTTCATCCTCGAGCTGCCGCCGTACCGCCTGCCGCACTGGAAGGTCGTGCTGGCCTCGCTCATCGAGCGCGGCGGGGCCTTCGTGGTCCGCGCCGGGACGATCATCCTGGCGCTGAACATCGAGCTGTGGTTCCTCGTGACGTTCCCGACGCATCCCGAGCTGAGCGAGCAGTATCGCGTGCAGCGAGCCGAGGCCGAGCAGACGATGACCGGCGCGGCACTCAGTGCGCGCCTCGACCAGCTTGGTCGCGACGAGGCGAGCCGGCGCCTGAGCCTGAGCTTCGGCGGGATCCTCGGCCGGGCGGTCGAGCCGGCGCTTAAGCCGCTGGGCTTCGACTGGGAGATCGGCGTGGCGATCATCGGCAGCCTCGCCGCGCGCGAGGTCTTCGTCTCGACGCTGGCGGTCGTCTTCGGCGTGGGCGACAAGGGCCGCCAGGGCGAGCCGCTGGTGGAGAGGATGCGCGAGAAGTACAGCCCCCTCGTCGGGCTGACCATCGTCGTGTTCTTCATCCTCTCCTGCCAGTGCCTGGCGACGGTGGCGGTGGTGAGGCGCGAGGCGGGCAGCTGGGCCTGGGCGCTGTTCCTGTACAGCTACATGACGGTCACCGCGTACGTCGTCAGCCTGGTTTTTTACCAGGCCGCCAGCCGGCTGTGGCCGCATCTGAAATGAGTGAGACCACCTGCGATGAGTGAGACGATCCAGCTATGGCTTGTCTACGCCGTGGTCGGCGCGGCAATGCTCAGCCTGCTGCGCTCCTTCGGCATCTTCGCCCTGCTGACGGGCCGCGCCGCTCCGACGCATGGCGCCTGCGGCGGATGCTCGCACTGCTGGGACATCCAGCGCGCCCTCGAGACCGCCGCAAAGCCGCACCTGCCGGATGGACGGGACCCGCGTTCGCCAGAGAAGGGCCAGCCCCTCCCGCCTCCGCCCAGGCGGTAGCCATTCAAGACGGCAGCCTGTCACGTCCTGCATCCTGCGGCGGTACAATGTGGTCGTGGACGGTGGTAATCCGGGAAGCAGCCCTGCTCGCGGCTTCCGCTTTGGCCAGCGAGTCTTGCCGGAGGTGACGAAGTGACGCGCGCGTTGATGTTCTCCTTTGCCTTGCTTCTGGCGCTGGCGAACATCTCCTGTATCGACTACACAGGGCGAATCCGCAGTGCTGAAATCAAGGGGTCGGACCTGTGGATTACGGCTGAGCTTGGTGCCGCGGGATCGCAGGTAGACCAAGTGATCCTGATAAGTGGGCCGTGGAAGAGCCAGCGCAGTAGGGTGTTCAGGGATGCCGAGAAAGGAAGAGGGACCTACACCGAGAGCGGGGGCTATGCCAGCTTTGAGGATTTCCTCCGGCCGGAACTAACGGTGCTTTACAGAAGTGACATAAGACCAGATGTCGAGACGCCACATGAGGACCGCTTCGGGATTCCACTGAGTGCGATCCCCACTGGAGGAAAGGACGAGCTCTGGGTACTGGGGCTCCGAAACGGCTGGCCCTTGGATGCTATCCGGATTGACCAGATGCTCAGGACCCACGCTTCACAGCCTGTGCAGGGTCAAGCCAGCCAATAGCGCGGAGAGTGGCTGTGGCGCCGACTGTCCTTACTCCAGCACACTGTTGGTGAAGTCCTTGACGATCGTATGCGCGCCGGTGCCGCGCAGCACCTCGGCCAGCCGCCCCGGCTTGGTGATGTCGCAGACGATGATCGGGATGTTGTTGTCGCGGCACAGCACGAACGCCGGGCCGTCGAGCACCTTCAGGTTCTTCTCCAGCGCTTCCTGGTAGGTGAGCTGCAGGTAGCGGCGGGCCTTGGGATCCTTCTGCGGGTCGGCGGTGTACACGCCGTCCACGCGCGTGCCCTTGACGAACACGTCGGCCTGGATCTCGCAGGCGCGCAGGGCAGCCGCGGAGTCGGTGCTGAAGTACGGGTTGCCCGTGCCGGCGGCGAAGATCACCACCCGCCCCTTCTCCAGGTGCCGCACCGCGCGGCGGCGGATGTAGGGCTCGGCCACGGCGTCCATCTGGATCGCGCTCTGCAGGCGCGTGTAGAGGCCGATCTGCTCCAGCGCGTCCTGCAGCGCGAGCCCGTTGATCACCGTGGCGAGCATCCCCATGTAGTCGGCGGTGGAGCGCTGCGTGCCCGAGCTGGCCAGCTCCGCGCCGCGCACGATGTTGCCCCCGCCCACCACCAGCGCCACCTGCACCCCCGCCTCGCACAGCTTCTTTACCTCGGTGGCGTAGAGGGTGAGGGCCTGCGGGCAGATGCCGGACTCCCTGTCGCCCTTGAGCGACTCGCCGGACATCTTGAGCATGATCCGCCCGTAGCGCACAGCTCATGCTAGCATGCGGCGGGGAGAAGGCCGCTGCGCCGCCGTCCCGGTGTGTGCCTGCATGCGCAGCCGAGGCATGATGTGCACCTCAGCGGCGGTATGGACTACTGGTAGAAGTAGTCGTAGTCGGGGCCGCGACGGTTGATCGTGTGCCGCGACATGTCGCGTTGAGGCGCCTGCTCCACATCCTTGCCGGCTTGGCGCCCCGCTTCGGCGGGAGTGGTCATGCTCTGGAGGTTATCGCGCACACCCTCGGGGACGCCCAGCATCGGGCCGAACACGTTGTCCGTGCCGAAGGAGGAGCTGCTCTCGCTGGTGTCGCCAGTCGGTGCAGTCTCCGGCGCCGGCGAGCTTCCCGTGTCGTTGCCGCTCGATGGCGTCATCGCCGACAGGTCGGGGGAGCTGGTGCCGCCGGCGAGGAACATGTCGCCCAGTCCAAGGTAGGCGCCGAGCATGTCCTTCGTCGGTATCTCGCCGGGCGTCGCCTGGTTCTTCTGCGCTCCCTTGTCGGACCGCTCGCTGCGATCCGCATCGCGCTGCCTGGCGAGCTCGGGGCGGATCACACGGTCTTGGCCGTCCATGTCGTCGGCGAGGGCGGCCGCCAATGGGATCAGCAGCGCCAGGGCCAACGTCGTCCAGAAGAGTAGTCTAAGCATTCATGCCTCCTCGCCAGGGCTCGGCGCCCCGGTCCTGCAGCGTTTGCTGCAATGCTCATCATCACTGCGATCAAGTCGCAGCCCGCCAACGCATTCTATCACAAGCGCCCCTGGCTGCCGCCGCCGGACAGGAGCGAGCGATAGCCGCTGCTCCAGGCCGGTCATCTCCGGGGGCGGGAGGATCACGCTGAAGCTCGTCCCGGCTGACTCGTAGCCGAGGACCTTCACCTTCACCAGCCCGGACATGGCGTTGGCTGGGACGGCAACCTGGATCGCCGTGTTCGACCACGAGCTCACCGTGGCGTCCACCCGCCCGCCGCCGCTCTTGGCGAAGCTCACGGTGCTTGAGCCCTGGATGGCCCCGAAGTTGCCGCCGTTGACGGTGATCGTCGAGCCCGTGATGCCGCGGTTGGGCGAGAGGCTGTCGATTCCCGAGTCGGCGTCCAGGATCTCGTAGCTGTCGATGAACCAGCCCGTGCCGACGTTGGCGTCGGAGTCGCTGATGAACAGGAAGTTCATGCGGAACGGCTCAGACTTGAAGCGGCTCAAGTCGAAATCAAGCTCAACCCATTGGCCGGCGGGTGTGCTGTCGCTGCGGTACTCCGCCAGCGGCGTCTCGATGTCGTCCAGCCCGTCGTAGCGCACCAGCAGGATCTTCCCGTAGTCGCCGCGGTTCGACTCCACGTCCAGCTTGTGCCACAGCCGGAGGCAGGGGCGGGTCGCCGCGCTGCAATCGTGGATCGGGCTGTAGAGCTGGTCGAACTCGCTGGCGCCGTAGTTTCCGCTGCCCGAGGGCCCCATCTTCGCGTACTTGCTGCCCTGATGCGCGCTTCCCGAGGCGATGCGCCACATGCTCGTCCCCCAGCTCCAGGTGTACCAGTCGCCGTCGAAGTCGTTGCCGTTGAAGCCGCCCAGCGTGGTGATGTTCTCGAAGCCCTCGTACCAATCCTGGTCGCGTGTGGCGTTGTTGACGCTGAGCGACACGGCAGCCGTGGCAAGCAGGTCGTCATACTGGCCGTCACCCTGCTGGTCGTCGTAGGCGTAGACGGTGAGCAGGACGCCGCCGTGGTAGGTGTGGCGGCTGTCCCAGGGGAAGCTAAAGGTCTTGTCCGGCCCGGGGTCGTT
>Ga0315282_10000397_pt1 | contig 86393 bp, 87 predicted proteins | sample YL17G07_20_MG_FD_203693 | JGI IMG/M metagenome (GOLD analysis project Ga0315282, IMG submission 203693) | Sediment microbial communities from Yellowstone Lake, YNP, Wyoming, USA - YL17G07_20 | ecosystem: Environmental > Aquatic > Freshwater > Lake > Sediment | place: USA: Wyoming | collected...
GGATCAAAGCCTGTTTAGGAGCTGTTCGAACAGTTGTTTCAGTGAATCGCCCGAAGGTTGATCTTATCAATCCTGCATTTCGTTGTGTCTATCTTGGGGGTGGGACAATTTGATAACTACTGATAATGGGAACAGGTAAAACAAATTTTCTCAATGCTGTTAACTGGTGCCTTTATCAAGAAGAACCTTATTTATCCAAAAAGTCACAACAACTTCCTTTACTTAATCTTAATACTCTTGATGGATCAAATGAAGGAGACATAAAAGATGTCATTATTGAAATATGGATTAATCATGAAGATCACCTTATTATTTTTACAAGAACAATTCAATTTTTAATTGCCTCAAACGAAGAACATAAAGGAAAAGTATCGATAAAAAAAGCAATACAGCATAAAATCCCTGAATTTGAAGTAAAAATAAATGAAGGAGGAAGCTTTAAGATATATAACGATGAAGAGGCGCAATCTTTTGTTGGAAGGATTATTCCAAGTGAAATTAGAGATTTTTTCTTCTTTGATGGAGAAAGATTAGACAGATATTTCAAAGAAGCAACAGGACAACATATACGTAATGCAATTTTTCAAATATCACAAACTTCCTTACTAGAAAAAATAGAAAATAATTTGAGGAAAATGATAAGCGATTACGAAAAAGAAGCAGGAAAGGATAATCCAAATATTGAATTCTTCAGAACCCAATTGGAAGATATGAATACAAAAAAAACTGATATATCTCGAATTATGGAAGAAAATAGAAATCAAATAAAAATTGCTCGTACAAAGATTAAAGAATATCAGGAACAATTAAAGGGATTACCAAAAATTGATGAACTTCAAGACGAAAGAGACACTCTTAAGCAAAAAAATAAAGAACTCGATGAGTTTGAAAAAGAAAAGATCAATGATAAACAAGATATGTTATTTGAATATTGTAAGTCGATTTATCTTTATCCCGCTATTAAAAAAGTATATGATCTTATTCAACAAAAAAAAGCAAATAACGAACTTCCTCCAACAGGAGATAAGGAACTATTAGAAAAAATTCTTGAATCCAAAGTCTGCAGTATATGTGGAAGACATTTTAATGAAGGAAGTAAAGAAGAGGAATGCGTTAAAAACCATCTTCACGGTATTAGCATATCTAATGATGCTGCTATAAAATTAACTAATATGGAGAATCCCCTGAGCTTATACCTGGATGAATTTGAACTTTTTAAAGAGAAAATGGGAAAAATTTCTATTGAGATAGAGCGATATGAAAAAGATAAAAAAGAATATGAACAACGACTTGAAGAAATTGGAAATCAATTGCGTGGGTATAATGAAGAAAAAATTAGAAACTGGTATAGAGAATTGGAAACCTTTGAACATCTTGCTGAAGTAAATACACAAGGTTACGGTGTTCAACAAGTCAATTTTAAAAAAGTAATTTCAGAGTGTGAAGATATACAACAAAAACTTAGCGCGGCCTTGAATAGGGAGAAGAAAATTGGAGGGTTAAAAAAATATATTGATTTTTCGTCTGAAGCAGCAGAAATTTTGGAAAATATAAGAAGCATTGTTATGGATCAATTAAGAGATAAAATAGCGAACGCAACCGAAAAGAATTTTTTTGAACTTATGTGGAGAAAAGAAACATTTGAAAAGATTATAATTAGTGATGATTATGATATTAGCGTATATCAATTTGGTTATCCAGTAAGTCCAGATAATTTATCTGGCGGAGAAAGAGAATGTTTAGCCTTGGCGTTTACTAAAGCATTACATACTATATCCGGGTTCGATGCACCTATCCTTATTGATAGACCTTTAGCGATGGTGTCTGGGCCACCAAGACAATATATTGCGAATATTTTATTAAAGCTTGCTGAGGAAAAGCAACTGATATTGTTCTTAACACCCGATGATTACAAAGATGTAGCCTCAATATTAAATAGCAAATCGTGTAAAATTCATGAATTGAGAATATCCCATGATGAAAAAGAAGTAAAAATGGAGGAGATCTAATGTCGAAAGAACCCGATCGACTTTACATTGATAAAAATGATAGAAAACTTTATGAAAATATCGAATTAGATGAGAATGGAGATAAATTTTTTGAAGGCAAAACTAGAAAAGATCAATTTATTTTTGCCATGGCCACAGGATTTATAAATAATGTCCATCAACCATTAGATACCAAAGAAAACTTTTTTTTAACTAAGGATCTGAGAAGGGAAGACGAAGCGATTATCAATGCAGTAGCTTTATTCGCTAATGACATAGAAATTTTAAAAGATACTGAGAAGGTATTTAAAATTGCAGAAGAGTATGCACACGCTGGAGTAAAAATTTTAAATGATAATATAAAATCAACAGTTCATGGTAGCTTTTGGAAACATTATGAAAAAGATCTTCATGAATCATATAACAAATATTCAAGACGATAATAATGATTAAAAAGATACTTTTTGTTGAACCAAATTTTCCGATTCCCTCTAAAAGTAAAAATCATAAAAATTTTTTACCGATAGGCCTATTAAAGTTACACGACTATTATAAGAGTCAGGGTCATAAAACAAAATTGGTACGCGGAAATAGAAATAGACGAGATATTGGAACAAGATTTATACCAGATCAAATTATGATTACATCTTTGTTTACCTATTGGTCTGAATATTTTTGGGAGGCTGTAAAATTCTATAGACATAATTATCCCGATTCTGAGATCATTACTGGAGGAATATATGTATCTTTAATGGGCGATAACTTAGAATTTAAAAGAAAGCTTAGGAAATACTGTGCAAAGGCACATTTTGGACTTCATAAATCTGCTGAAAAATATGCTATTAACAATCCTTTAGATTATTCATTGCTCAGTAATCCTAATCCTATTGATTATCAAATCATACATACATCTAGAGGTTGCACTAGAACATGTGATTTCTGTGGAACTTGGAAAATAGAACCAGATTTTACAATAAAAAAAACCATTAAAAATGAAATTCAAAAAAGAAAGATTGTTTTTTATGACAATAATCTCCTGAAGAACGAAAACATAGAAGATATTCTTCGGGAGTTAATAGAATTAAAAAAACAGAGAAAGATATTATGGTGTGAATCTCAAAGTGGTTTTGACGGAAGAATTCTTTTAGAAAAACCAAAGTTGGCAAAATTACTAAAACAAGCTGGGTTTAAAGCTCCTCGAATTGCTTGGGATTGGGGATATCAAGAACACAACAAAATCAAAAAGCAGTTGGATATCCTTGTTAATGGGGGATTTAGATACGATGACATTTTTATTTTTATGATTTATAACTGGGATATTCCATTTGAAGAGATGGAGGAAAAGCGAATCAAATGTTGGGAATGGAATACCCAAATAGCAGATTGTAGGTATCGACCGCTTGATCAGACATATGATTATTATCATCCTAAAAAATCTCAAACATCTTTGGACTATCATATACATGAAAATTGGACTGATACATTGGTAAAACAATTTAGAAAGAATGTTCGGAGGCAAAACATATGTATTCGTCAAGAAATAAAGTTCTATTCAAAGGATTTTGAACTTAAAAAAGTAGATAAAAAAATATTTATTAAAACAAAAAAAATGAAAAGAGAAGAAGTCGAAAAATTTCTAAATAGGTTAAAAATTAAATACTGGTTCCCTGGAGATATAACCTATCCAAATGATATGAATAAATCCTTTCAGGATAAACCAAAAACCATTTTAAAGGAGATCTACAGCTAACCTTTTATTCATATTCTGGGTGATCGTCACCGTCTTGTCAAGGCTCGCCTAAGGAACCCTCCCGCTTTTCCGTTGCGCAGGAGGCGCGTGCTTCAGGCTGTGCGCGGTGACGTCCGCGCCGGTTTTCATCACGAACAGCACGAGGTACCCGACAGGCTCTAGCTGTGCCTCACGGCTGAGATACAGCGAGGCGATGATGATGCCAGCGAAAAGGAATGCGACGAAGAGAGGCAGCATCCTGACGTACAGCCGGCGCACAGCGGTCCCGAGATTCTTGTGGGCCACCAATTCCTTCTTCCTGTTATAGAGGTAGGAGAACAGATGGTTAGCGAAGAACATGAGCGCGCTGGAAAGCAGAATCATCCCGTTCACGTGCGTCACCGGCCCGACGGCCAGCCAGAGCACGACGGTCAGAGCCAGCTGGACGGCTGCGAAGTGGGAGAAGAAGAAAACCCCGGTCCGAAGCCTTCCTTCCAGGGTGTATCGACGGTGAACCCGCTTGACGCCCGCCACGGTATGGTCCACAAGCGCGACCGCGCGCAGGAACGAAAAGACACCGATGATAAGGGTCTGACACCAGTACACCCAGATGATCGTGGAAAACGACCAATGCTCGAGGATCGCAGCCGCTATGGTGACCACGTTGGTAAGGAGCAGCGCCCACGCTGAAAGGTCCGTCCATATGAGCCTCACCAGGCCTGGTACCCGATCAAGCAGGGCTTCGACGCGAAGCGATGCTGGTTTTCGGGTCATCTGTGGATTCGGCATGGTTTTTGATGTTCATAAGGATGAGCCTTTTTCTGGGAGGAATTACTTTCGGGAAAAGACACCACAAAAACCTTACGAAAAAGGATATATACGTCCTTTCGATACTTGCTGCACTTCAAACAACAACCACAAGGAATGGTGAGGGAGATGCAACACAGTTCAACACACAACAACAAGCAACAGAAAGCCCGCTGTGCCGGCTGCGGAAAGACGTTCGGCCCGAAGGAACTCACGGTCAGCTACGATTTCGAACGTTACTACTGTTTCCGCTGCGACGACAAACGATAAAAAAACCAAAGACTCTTTTTCTGTACATACCATCGTAAAAGAGTACATCCTACAGATTCGTAATGAAATGCAGCCCGTTCGACAGCACCCGCAAGTCCCCCCGGACGAGCGCCCGACCGAGCTGCGAAGCAATGTACGACGGCCGCAGGTAGAACCGTCGGAGCGCCTGCCGCCGATACGCCTGCAGCTCCTCCGCGGTGAACACCCCGAGCCCCCGCCGCGTATCGACCGACACCGAATACTCATCCTTCGAGATCTTCTTGTCCTTCACCGCCTCGGACCACAGCTCCGAGCCGGTCCCATAGTGCAGCACGTAAAACAAGGCAAGGTCGAGCGGCAGCGAACACGCGAACCTGATCGTGTTCTCGATGTGCCACTCGGTCTCGATCGGCGCACCCAGGATGAAACTCGCCGCGGTCATAAAACCGGACTCCCGGGCGAGCCCTAAGGTGTCACGGACCTGCGCAAGGGTGATGTGCTTCCCGTAGAAATCAAGGACATCCTGGTTCCCGGATTCGATACCGTAGGTGATGAACGACACATGCGCCTGCCTCATCTTCCGATAGAGCTCCCTGTCAAACGAATCGACCCGAGCACCCAGGATCATCAACTCTACGCTCGTGCTGCTCTGGATGAGGAGGTCGAAGATCCTGTGCGCCCGCTTGCGGTCGGCAAGGAAATTATCATCGACGATCATCACGGAATCATACGTCTCATCAAGACTTCGTAGTTCCGCGACGACGTTCTCCGCGGAACGCTCCCTGAACCCGTACCCCGGAATCATGTTCCCGTACCGCGTGCAAAATCGACAGCGGGACGGACACCCACGGGTCGTCATAACCGTCGTGAACCGCTTCCTGCGCTCGAGACGACCAGGGATCGGCTGGTACGTATAGCGCTCGACCAAGTGCCGCGCGGGGAACGGAAGTCCGTCCAAATCCCTGACCACCCTCAGCGGCTTTCCCGTCTTGATGCTGCGCTTCTCACGGTACACGATGCCAGGGACCTCGGAGAAGGGTTTCTTCCCCTGGAACGCCCGGACCACGTCCGTGATCATCGGCTCACCCTCCCCGATGCAGCACACATCCGCAGTCGGGATATCGGCGAGCGCCTGCCTCCCCAGGTAGATCCCGTGAGGACCCCCGATCATCTGAGGAAGATGCGCATCGATGTCCTTGATCTCGCGCGAGATCTCTGCGATCTTCTGATAATTGTTGGTGTAGACCGTCATGCCCACCGCATCGGCAGAGGTGACGGCCTGGTGGAGGCGTTCCCTGGTCAGTGGCTCAGCCCCGAAATCGATGATCTCCGTGTCAAACCCGTGGTGCTCGAGCACCGCCGCAAGGTACAGGAGACCCAACGGGGGGTACAGCGAAGACGCAGCAGGAGTGTTCCCGGTGATCCCGGGTTGTACCCACTCCTCCGCGACCCTGAGAAGCATTATCCGCACGGAATCGAATCCCTCCCTGAAAACGCTGCAAGAACGATATGCCAGGTCGTTTTTAAAGGTTATCATAAAAAAAATGAAGGTGACCACGACAGACCTGATGGTAAGACACATAACCGATACGGCGTCAGGCTCGCCAAGAGAGGTTTTGCTCCCCCAATAATTATAGAGGGACGAACATTTAAATACCGTTGAGGCATGAGAAAGGATAAGGAGTTTTTTTGAACATGAAACGAAAAGCACTATGTGTTATTGTAGCGCTGATTCTGCTCACGGCCACTGTCTACTCAGTAGCAGGAGCGACGAACCACCTCACCAGCACTCCAACGAAAGGAGCGCCTCACGCACCAGAACAATCCATGAAAACCTCTGACTGGCAGCAGATAGCGAAGATCCAGAAATCGAATCCGGCAGAACAGGACATCTTCGGGTACTCGGTCGGAATCTCCGGCGACTACGTCGTGGTAGGAGAAGGCAATAACGGACTGTACGGCAACGCGTACATCTTCACACGCGACGGCACCACCTGGGTACAACAAGCAGAACTGAATGCATCAGACCCCTCCCTCGGGAAGAACTTCGGTGATTCGGTCGCGATCAACGGCGACACCGCGGTCATCGGGGCACCAGGCGACAACCAGTGGACCGGGGCAGCCTACATCTTCACAAGAGCCGGCACCACCTGGACCCAGCAGGCGAAACTCACCGCAGATGACGGAGCTATAGAGGACGAGTTCGGGTTCTCCGTCGCACTCTCAGGGGACACCGCGGTCATCGGCGCCTCCTACGCTGGGAACGGCTGGACCGGACAAGCCTACGTCTTCACCCGAAGCGGGACAACCTGGACCGAGCAAACGGAGCTGCTCGCGTCCGACGGGGGACCTGAAGACCAGTTCGGCTGGTCGGTCGCAGTCTCAGGAAACACGGCCGTGGTCGGCTCGGTCTATGACGACGGCCGCACCGGATCCGCGTACGTATACACGCGGACAGGCACCACGTGGACGGAGCAGCAGAAGCTCACCGCCTCCGACGCAGCGCTCGAAGACGCGTTCGGGGCATCGGTTTCCATAGACGGGAACACCACCGTGATCGGAGCAGGATGGAAGGACACCTTCATGGGCGCAGCCTACGTCTACACTCGCAGCGGGACGACCTGGACCCAGCAGGCAAAGATTAACGCATCGGACGGCGGGAACGGTGACGAGTTCGGCACGGCAGTCTCGATAAGCGGAGACAAGGTTGTTGTCGGCGCACGGTTCGTCAGCGTGTGGACCGGGGCTGCCTATATCTTCAGCAGGACCGGGACCACCTGGACGCAAGAGCAAAGGATCAACGCATCCGACGGCGCCTATTTCGACCAGTTCGCCTGGTCCGTCGGCATCGACCACAACTACGTGATCTGCGGAGCACCGAATGACCCGAAACCCAATGTGGGGTCTGCGTACATCTTCATGAAGCCCATCCCGAAGGAGCCTGTCCTCAACATCACGATAAAGAGCGGTAGGGGCATTGAAGTCACGGTCAGTAACACCGGGAATGCGAACGCGACGAACGTGAATGTGACGATTTCCTTGCAGGGCGGTTTGATCTTCCTAGGAAAACTCACCTCAGCTCATTATCCGAATCTTGGGGTGAATCAGACCGTCTTTGCCAAACCAAAGACCGTTCTTGGATTCGGGAGAACGACCATAACGGCCACAGCCACCTGCGATGAAGGGTCTTCTGCAGAGGCGAACGCGACAGGGTTCGTGTTCCTGATCTTCGTTCTTGGGGTAAATTAAATACCACCCGGAACCCGTAAATATTCTCTATTACATACGCCAAAGTTAACAAAGAAGATATTTCGTTATACAATATAACGAAAAGCCTTAAAACCTCTAATTCGTTATACAATATAACGAAAAGTGAGATCAGAAAACGTTTGGACAAATTTTCAAAAAATAGAAAACCAGCTCCGGCCGAAATTCACCTACGGATTCTCCTGGACGGCTTCCGATATGGAAATGGTTGAATCCTGCTACAAAACCATAGAAACGATATGCCTGAAAAAGCTAGGGGAAACGACCGATGAAGAATAATCCAACTGCCCTGGTTGAGGAAATCACTGCACTTTCAAAAAATAATCACGCCATACAAACAACCATCCTCTTCGGATCTGTCGCACGAGGACAAGCCAGAGAAGAAAGCGACGTAGACATCTGCATCGTCCTACAGAACGAACAGAAACAAAATACGTTACAAAATCAGATTCTTCAATTAGAAAAAAAATATGATAAAAATATCAATGTCATCTTCGCTGACCCTCAATTCACAGGGCTCGACCGTCATTTCGTCGAAACAATCCTGCGCGAAGGAATCATCCTTTATGGAACCTTCCCAGCAATTACAATGCAACGTCTTGAATTAGAACCATATGAAATAATCAAATATGATCTCAGTTCACTTTCTCATCCTGAAAAAATGAAAATAAAGCGTTTACTCTATGGTATCGCCACTAAAAAAACGTACAACAGAAAAACCTATGAAAACAAACAAAAAGGGAAAGTAGAAGAATTCGGTGGTATACGAATCGGAATCGCATCGATACTCATACCAGAGAAAATGTCCTGGCAAATAGAAGAACTTCTGAAAAAATATAAGATAACCATAAGAAAAATAGCCATCTGGTTATCAAAATCCTAATATTCGCTCATACAGATTCGATGGATAACGACTCGATAAAGAACCAACACAATCGTTTTATTTTCGAAGCAAGAGAACAATATGCTGCTCGATGAAATCCCCAATGAACTCGATGTCTGGTTCGAACAACTCGTTTTTCAGGCTGATACGAGCAGATTCATAATAAGTGCAGCTTAACTTGTAATAGTCGTGTATCTTCGAAGTTCCGGTCGTATCATCTCCCATGGACTTCCTTTCTCAATCAGGATAATACCATGGTCTTTTATCTCTTTTTTTAATACGGGATCCATCCGTTCAAACTCAGAAAAACTCAAAAAAAGTGGTTTAGCCGGATGTGCCGTCTTATCGGAAGCATCTGCCAACAATCGCAGGATGCTGTTTTGCTCATTTTTTTTCCATCCCTCCTTTATGAAAAGCAGGTCGATATCGCTTTTACGGGTTGCAATCCCTTGCGCGACAGATCCATAGAGGATGATCGTCAACTGTTGAATATCGGTCTTTTGGAGTTCCTTCATAATATCTTTTAATTCGTCTCGTAATTCTTTCTGTGGAATAAAACCAAGAGAAAGGAACCCTGGATCAAGGACGTCATCAGCGACGAAATTCAACACTGTTTTTGTCTGAGGGTCTATCGATAGCACCATATGAAATGGTTGGAGGTGATATCGTATTGTCCTTCCGTCTGCATTTCGTTCATATACCCCTTTGGCAATATGAAGCTCTTCTAATTTTTTCAGATATTTTGATGTTCCTGGCTTACTTCTTCCGAGAGCAGCGGAAAGTTCAGGTAACGTTTTATCAGCAGTGAGCAGGAGTTCTATAATCCGTTTTTGAGGGTTGCTGAAGAAATTCATATTATAACCTATTAACATATTAACTAATTAGTTAATAAGTTTTTTGGTTAGTTATAACAATATGGAAAAAAGCTGAGATGATGAACCAAACCTTCTACCTCATCATCGACTCACGAAATCAGTGTCATCCCCCTCCTTTAGATATCCAAAATGCATCTTCGAAGCGTTCTGCGTCGTCACGTTTTTAAAAGAACTGCTGCTATAAAGATTGTAAAGCAAGGAGGTGTCACAATGAAAGATTTCACAAACAGTACCATGGTCAAGGTCAAATGCGACTCCTGCGGAAAGGAGATCGAATGCCCGGAGGAGATGCTCAAGACATCAAAGAAGCACTTGTGCTACGCCTGTTTCCAGGATCCGAAGAGCACCAAGGATTTCAAGGATGACGAATTAAAAAACGTCCATGTGGACGCTCCCTTGGAGGAGCTCGCCGACGAGGTCGCGGATAAATTCGCATCCATGATGGTCAACGAAGCGTTCCCAAATATCTGGGCAAAGAAAAAAGAAGAACTCAAGGAGCTGTCGAAGAAGGACCTGTCGAAAGAGATGTTCGGAACTGGCGTATACCTAGGGATACAAGCCTTCATGGATTCCATGCAAGAGACCGAGAAAAAAAAGAAATAGCCCCCTCCTCTTTTTTTGAACTCGCTGAAGATGTCCATCACCTTTTCCTTTAATTCCATTTTCTTTTTCCCAAATAATTACGTAAAAATACGTAACGTAATTATACATAATAGTTCCGCTACGTCCAGTGCTTCTAGGTGAATTATTCCGCTAAAATGCAAAAAGTATATAAATGATTTGCGATATAGTGGAATTATGTATCTTTCAAAGCTGGAACTCAACGTCCTCGAACAAATCGCAAAAGGAACCAATGACATACCGACCATAGCACAACACCTGAAACGACACAAGAGCAGAATATACAGAGTGCGACAGAACCTTGTCGACCAAGGCCTCCTCGACAGATCATCGACTGCATTAACACCAAAGAAAACCACCCATGTCACCTTACTGTTGCAACTCCTTGCGAACCATCCAAATCTCACACAGAACCTTTCAAATTCCGGTTTTCAGATTTATACCCTCCTCCTCGTACCAAAAACCATTCATGACCTCTGCAGAGAAACAGAATTCAAAAAAAGCATCATCTATAAAAAAATCAACCAAGGTCTGACCGTCAGCGCTATCGTACATAACGAAAACCACACCTACACAATAAACGAAAAACTCTGGAACGATCTGAGAGAATGCCTAACGGAGATCAAAAAATTCGAAGAAACAACAGATTCACGAATCCCGACAAACTCAACGATCTACTACAAAAAAACAAGAGAAATCATCTTCTCAAACAGAGCAGAGATCGACGCGACGCCCACGGGTTTTTCTGCCTATGAACAGTACAACCTGAAACTCCTCCTCCCGACCCACTACTACTATCTCCCAAAAATAGCATTGTCAAAAAAAGAAGTTTTCCTCCATTCCCTCTCCATCACCCAGAAGGAACAAGAGATCCGATATCTCACCTACATCGCACTCTTTTATGCAAAATATAAGGATGAGCTTACGGATGTACACCACGTGCTCCTTGATAATATCAAACAAATACTGCAAGGAAAACACCTCGAAGGATATCCAACATACGAAGACATAAAAGAAAAGGCCGACGTCTATGATCTCAGGCTTTAAACAAATAGAAACGCTCTTCGAAGAAGCTGGATGAACATCGGAACCTTGCCATATTCTCAAGTACATACACCAAAGTTAACAAAAACGTTTACTATGGTGTACAAGAATGAGAAACGCTTTACTTGAACAACTTGCCTCCTCTTTCTTTTTCAATACTTCGCAAAGAAATTCAATCTTCAAGATGCAATATTTTATGTTTTATGTCGCAGACTAATTTCAACCCATATTTTTCCAAAAGGTCTCTCCCGAGCAAGCTTGGACAATCTGGGCTTGTTTCCATGACGTAGATCGTCGTCGGACCGAACGTAGCTAATTTTTTATCCGATGAAATGGCACGAAGTTCAGCATTAGGTATCTCCCATCTTCTTGCTTTGTCTTTTAATCCACTGATGCTATCCACGGGTCTTCCTAACGTATTAAAAGATAAACCCATTGCGTAGCAATCTTTTGTGGTAATTCCTGTTACATCTGATCCTGTGTCGACTAAAAAATTGATTTGTCTCCATATCTTTGGCTGGTTTGATTTGACGCTGAATAAAACATACGGGCAATTTCCCTTAAAGTATCCATTTATGCGCACGATATTCCATCCCGGCTTTAGACAACGAGGGTATAGGTGTCATCGGGGATGAAATCGATGAGGAATTCGTTTGGGTCACCAAATTTTTCTTTCAAAATTTTAATGAGTGTTTCGATTGAGCTAGCGGTGGCGATAACGCTTTGATGGCGAATCGCGATAAATTTTTTCGGATATTTTTTCTTGAGCTCTGAGAAATTCTTGCTTAACCATGCTAGATTCTGATTCCCTGCGATTAATTCTTTGAGAACTGCTGTGTCTCCCTTCATATGTTCTTCACCTCGTATCATATCATTTAATATTTATAATCTTTTTCTTACGCCTGTTCTTCGTACTTGATAGGTAAAAGAAATCTCCCCTCCTCTTTCTTTTTCAAGAACCTTTATCCAGGACGCTTACGCAGTCTGACCCTGTGTCAACACTCCCTTCTCCTTCAGGCTTGCGTACCCGTCCTTCCCGATGATGATGTGGTCCAGCACCTCGATCCCGAGCATCCTTCCTGCCTCCATGAGCAGTTTTGTCACCTCGGTGTCGTTCGCGGACGGCTCCGCCTCCCCGCTCGGATGGTTGTGAACCAAGATCACCGCGTGCGCACACGATTTGATAGCAGGGTTGAACACCTCCCGCGGGTGGATGAGGCTAGCGTCAAGGATTCCTATGGACACGAGCGTCTCCTGGATGATCCGGTGCTTCGTATCAAGGCACAGGCAGTAGAAGTGCTCCTTCTTCTTGTCGCAGAGGCGGTCCGCGAAATAATGGTACACGTCCTCCGCTGTTTGGATCTTGGTCGTGAACCCGTGCGCCCGCAGCCTGTTCGTGCGACGGAAGAGTTCGAACATCGCGGAGACCTTGAGCGCCTTGACCTCGTCGTCGGAGAACCGCTTCGTGAGTTCCGGTAGCGACAGTTCCGCGAGGTACTGCAGGTTCTGCTCCCGTAAAACCCGCCGGGAACAATCGATGACGTTTTCTTCTTTGCTACCGCGCCCGAGCACGATAGCGAGTAGTTCTGCGTCAGAAAGACCCTCAGGGCCGCCTCTTTTCAACCTGGCCCCAGGTCTCTCAAACCATGGCATATCCCAGACTTTCATGAGGAAAGTAATTATTTAGTTATTCATATATTTTTCTAATTTTTTAAATCACGGGGTGCTTTATAATGCTTGACCACGAAAAGGAGATGGTTCATTTTTTATAGATTGAATCATGATGATCGAAATCGTCAAAATACACTGTTTTCGTCTTCTCATCGGAGTGGAACACAAGGACGAACGGTCCAATATGGACGCGTTTCTGATCCTTCATGATGTGACGGAGGTTCTTGTAGTGATCCAGGGTTTCTGCATGGACGATCTCATTGATTTTTTGGAGCAGTTGTTCATGAAGCTGTGCATCTTTCTTTTCAAGTCGTACTATGATTTTTTGGAGATGGGCGCTGATGAATGCATGATACATGCGGCACCGTTATTCAATTTGTTTTCTTAGTTCGTCGATGGAGGTAAATTTCGTGTACTTCCCTTTTCTGATTTTGTTAAGCTTTTGAACGTATTCTGGGCGGAGTTCGGGCTCGAGCAGCTTCTCTTCATAGTGTTGTGCCATGAGATTAATCGCCTGACTTTTGTCTTTGAGGCCGTATATTGCTTTGATGATGTTGAGGATACGGTTGGTTTTTTCTGTGATGTCAATGAGCGCTTGGACCATGTATATCACGTTAATATCATATTAATACGGCATTAATATTTATACCTTACGCTCACTAGGAGTACCAACAGGATGACCAATGATCTCCCAGACGTTCATGAGGAAATGAATTATTTATTCCTTCTTATATTTTATGGTTTTTTCGAAGGAATGCTCACATAGAGAGAGACTGTGTATCATTATTATAATTTATGATAGATACTACTTTCGGCTACCCCTAAGAATTGTATATAAATCAGGTCGTCTATGCCTCCGTTGAAAAAGATTATAAGCACAAACAAATATAATATCAAGGGAGAAGAGACATGAAAAAGAAAAGAACATTGAACAAATACCTGGGAAAATGGGTATTGCTCAATAAAGAAAATGAGGTAATCTACGCAAGCGACAATGTCGCTGACGTGGTTGAAAAAGGAAGAGAGTACCCATACAATGAAGTCACTATAGGGAAAAAATTAGACCCTGGATCTTGCTTCTTTTAGGACTATGCCACATACGACTTTATTGAAATTTACTTTTCAGTATGACGAACAAAGCATGATACCACTTATCCCCGTTAACTTTTTTTATAGAGATGGCACATCCACCCAACCGTTTCAAGATGCAGTTCTGGATTCCGGTGCAAACCAGATAACAATTCCCAAAGCACTCGCTGATATTTTGGGGCTAAAACTGCACCCAAGGTCTGGTCCTGCACAAACAGCTGCTGGAGAATCCTAGGCGTTCACGGCAACCACGAATTTCAATTTAGGACGGGGCGGTCGGGTCGTCAAATACACAGACACTGAGATTTGCGTCATGGAGAACTGTCCAGCAATTCTGATCGGGATACATCCAGTGTTCAAAGATTATAACGTCACTATTAAAGCGTATGAGAACACCTGCATCCTTGAGCCTCGGCGAAACGATTGAACAATGGCTTCATGAAAATTTTTCAATACAGTGATTTAGTGGGTTTTCGAGCAGTATTTAATAGATTTCTTCCTGCTTCGCACTAATGTAGCGATGTCTTGTTTTTCTTTCTTCGTTAACCGTTTTTTTTCCATTGTTACCATTGACTATTATGAGATTATCTTATACTTATGATTTACCCGATATACTTATATTCGGTGACCTCCCCCATTAGGGTTTATAAGGAATGAACGCCCTGCGAGGGTGATGAATCATGGGAGGTATAAAAACGCTTAAATATGTGAATCCACATAATTAAGTGTAGTGAAGAAAATGGCAAACATAACACTTTCAATACCAAATGAAGTCCATAAGCAGATGAAGCATTTCTCCGAAGTGAAATGGAGTGAAATCGCACGAAAAGCAATCATTGAGAAACTCGAACTCCTGCAACTCGCGGAAAAGCTTGCTTCCCAAAGCAAATTGACAGAAGAGGATGTGGCGGCATTTAATAAAAAAATCAAGGCATCGGCAACCAAGAGGTTCCTGAGTTGAATATCATTATCGATTCCAACGTACTTTTTTCAGCGTTAATTAAAGATTCGTTGACAAGAAAAATGATCTTATTATTCACGGGCACCTTCCTGTTTCCTTCTTTCATTTTCGATGAAGTGGAAAAACACAAGGAGGAACTCTTGAAAAAATCGGAGATGGGAACAAGACAGTTCGAAACCTTACTGTCTATCATACTTCAGAAGGTACAAATCGTGCCGACCGATATACTTCGTCCTTATGAAGAGAAGGCATATGACGCGGTGAAAGATATCGATCCTGACGATACCCTTTTTATCGCCTGTGCACTCGCGTACCCCGGCAGTATCCTCTGGTCTGATGATAAAAAACTCATACAACAGTCTGTCGTTCCAATCATCAATACCACGGAAATGTACCGTTTGTTTTATGGAGTATTATGAGAGATTTAGACGACGAATGTGAATGGGTACAGAAACAAAATCTAAATAATTTCAAAGGAAAATGGATAGCGGTCGTCAACAAAAAAATTATCGGAAACGGATTGTATGCAGATGACGTCGTCAAAGAAGTAAAAAAGAAAACCAGCGAGATACCATTTTTAATTAAAATTCCGACCGATAACTATCTGTTGCTCTAAAAGCTAGAGCAGCCTATAAGCGTAATGAATCATAATCGGTAAGCAAGAATGTTTAAATATTTTAATTATATAAACTTATATAATAGGCAAGTGCGACATGACTACAATACTCCACTATCCGACACTCGATTCTATACTCATGGTTGAGGAGGCAGTCCAGCACATGTACTATCCTAAGAAAACGGAACTATGGAAAGCCCTTCCCAAGAAGATGATGTACCAGACCTTCTGCCTCATAATCGACTATCTCGAACAATCTGGGAAGATTATGATCGACCGCGACGGAAGACTGGTCTGGACATGGAACCCAGCGATGATCAAAAAAATACAGAAGTCCGGAGTCAAACGACAATGAGAAAAACCACAATAAAAAATGATATAGTGGAACGAGATTCTAACCTCAGAGGACTCATGAGATTTATTGACAAAACGAACATCGAAATCGACAGGGAATTATCCGACCTTGATCGCTTAGCGCTTGACTTATCGCAGTCCTTGAGAAACATACATCCTATGTGATCGTCAGTGGATACGTCTCTATTCTTTTAGGAAGGGCACGGGCAAGCGAGGATATCGATATCATCATCCCCAAAATTCCCTTATCAACAATTAAAAAATTAGTACACGACCTAAAAGAGAAAGGATTCTACTGCATCAATGAGGAAAAAGACAGTGACATCTTCGAATGTCTCACCGAAGGAATCGCGATCCGATTCGCAAAACAGAACACCGTCATCCCGAACATCGAGATGAACTGGGCAAAAAACACCATCGATGACCTCACACTACAAACACCTCTTACCGTTATCCTCCCACGGGGAACCCTCCGTATCTCCCCACTTGAACTACAAATCGCCTTCAAAGAAATAATGCTGAAATCACCAAAAGACAGGGAAGACGCACGCCACTTACGAAAAGTCGCTGAAGGGTATTTAGATAACAAATTACTACAACACTACAAGGAGATATTACGTGACGTTCACTAAAGAAAACCAAAAACAGCGTTTCCGTTTCATCGACCAGTGGGCAGAGTACGTCCGGACCCACAGCGACAAGGACTGGTCACGGCAACAAAACGTCATCATCAACTCCTGCATACGGACCGCTTCCATGACCAAAGAACAATACCTCGCAATGAAGAACATCGAACAAGAGATGAAAGCCGGGAAAAAAGTCAAAAGATTTAATCAAAAAGATGCTGTGAAGTATCTGAAGAGTCTCTGATTTTTATCCATTATAACCATTTACTATGATGGGTATTCTTATTTAAACCGTAAGAGCCCGACGACCGGCCCGATTTTCTGCAACTGTTCATCCTGACTGAATTCAACGATCGCACCAGTGCGTTTTGCGAGTTTCACGATCTCCTCGATGATATCAACCTCTGATATGCTCTTCCCGCAGGAAGGACAGACCGACAAGGCTCCCGCATCAAGGAGGTGACAGCGTTCGCACACCCAGCCTTTCTGTTTCACACCCTTTTCAACAAGTAATACCTCCACCTGCCCGTTCTTCACGGCGGCCAACGTCTCCTTAAGTCCATAAACCGCGAGGCCGTTCTTCAAGATCTCAGACTGAACGAGCTCAAGGAGCCGACGGTGTTCCACTTTACCTTTTTCCCTCATGATCCCCTGCGCCTCGTCGAACAAACCACAGGCATCATCGATAGCAACGTCCACCTCCGCGATCACCCCTTTTTGAAGCTGTATCGGAAGCATCCCGCGGAACTGTTTCTTCGTCTCCCCGGGGCCAGCCAGGATAATATTGTCCTGTGCGATCGTCTGAAGAGCCTCCACCACCTCTGTCAAGAACACATGGATGCTACCTTTGCGCAGCCGCTGGAATCGTGCCTGGGACATCCCACCCTTCTTGTGTTTGTTCATGATATCCGCAGAGAGGTCCTCATCGACCGTGAGTTCCCCGCAGGAAAAAGAAAATATCTTTGCATGGTTCGAATTCAGGAGCACAAGCGTATAGGTCTGCCATTCATCAGCGAGCTCAGCGATCTGGTGGATATAGGGAGACACGTCAACACTCAGGGAGTTTTTAACGGTCATGGGGAACGTGAGCGCCTTGAAGAAATGATGCTTATCAGACGCAAAAATTGCATAGTTTGCTAGCTTGTTTTTCTTCAGATACGTCTTGATCGTATCCATGGTTTTCACAAAATTTTTGAGTTCATCAGGCGCCAAAAGGCACTGGATCACTTTTTCTCTCTGCGGGATAAAACGCTCGTCTCTCCCATCAAAATACAGACTGACAAATGTGTTCAGGTTATCTGGATCATACACATCGATAAGCACGGGCAGTGATTCATCACACGTCTTCATGAAAAAACGATAACCATGTTCTCTTTAAAACATTGTGATGAACCGAGTCACGGGGGTTTCTGTCCCAAACTACAATAAAAAATGATATAGTAGAACGAGATTCTCTCTTCAGATGACGATATCTGAAGAATCTCTGATGTAAAAGAGAATCTCCTCCATGGTTCGTTACATTTATCATAAAGAAAACATTTAAATGATTCAAGGTTATATTGACTCTTAACCTATTGTACCAAGGGAGGAATAATAAGATGCAAAAGAGTAGCGTATTGAAAAAAGGAATGATTGTAGGAATAATGCTCTTATGTATCCAGACAAGCGTCGCAATACAAATCAGCGGGAACCGTGATCAGATCGATCAGCAAAATTCCAACACCGGAAGTTCAACCGGAAGCTGGTTCATCTATGATACGCATCATCATGCGCAAGAGTTTAAACCTGCATTAGACGTCCTCACCAGAGTCGCTGTCTACGGTGACCGGGAAACAAACCCCCCGAATGGTTTACTCGTGAGTATACGAGATTCGCTCACAGGCCAGGATCTTACGTCGATAGAAGTACCCAAAGATTCTATTCCTGAGAACAACCCGGATTGGATCATCGCGGACTTTCAAGACATTCAAGTGACACCGGGACAAAGCTATTATCTCGTATGCAGAACAATCGCGGGTTCATATCCTGGTGAATTATATGCATGGTGTCGAACACCTGACACGAATTACCCCAATGGGTCAGCCTATCACTCCATGGACGGGGGTGCCTCGTGGTACACGAACGATGATGATTTTCTCTTCCAAACCTACGGTCGACCGAATTCCCCACCGACCATGCAACAGGTGCAGGGACCAGCATGGGGCATCATCAACGTCAAATACAATTTCAGTGCCAATGTCACCGACGTCGACGGAGACGACATCTTCTGCACATGGGACTTCGGTGACGGAAACATCACCGGATGGCTTGGTCCCTATTCCTCCGGCGAGACCGTCTCTGCGACTCACGCATGGTCTCACAAGGGGACGTACGACATCAAAGTCAAACTCAAGGATGAACACGGGCTTGAAAGCAACTGGTCCGATCCGTATGCGATCGCCCTGTACGAATTGAAAAAAACATTCATGATGGGAAGCTACACGAACTGGTCTGAAGAAAACGGATTCGTCCTCATTGATGCAGGAAACCTCTGGACGGTGCATTTCAAACCATTTGGAATCAATCACCGTGTACCAGGAGAGCAGATCATTTTCTCAGATATCTATAAAGGAGTGAAAACCAAACGCTTCCTCCTTGGAACGTTTAATATCGCCGAATAATACGCTGATCTTCCCGTCTTTTTCTTCCTTTTTCTTTTTTTGCTTTCGTGCCAAGAAAACCGTGTCAATGCTTTCCCACTCCCTGTTTCTGAGGATATGTTTTAAAGAAATAATTGTTTTTAGATATTAGAGGAAAGTAACAATGATAAAATGTTCAAATTGTGGTGGAATGGTTGAGGAAGGAAAGAATTTTTGTCCTAACTGTGGAAATAGATTAATGAGATCGGAAAAAGAAACAGATAAGCCTTTTGTTAATGGAAAAAGAACAGGTTTCCCGATGGCAGGGGGAATTTTATTAATTATTGCAGCAGTATTTTGTTTCCTTACTGGTTTTCTTCTTCCTTTAACAGCGGCGTATTATTCTTGGATTGGTTCTCTTATTATATTGATATTTGGAATATGGGGATTCGCAATAGGTTTGGCAGGCGGTATCTACAGCCTTAAAAGAAATCATTTTTCTATCGCAATAATCGGTTCTGCTTTTGTTCTTGTTTATGCTTGTGTAAATATTGGCGTATCATTATTTTCTCATGTTATTTATGCATTATTTGGTATTCTTATATTGATATTGAGCATATTGAGCATAATATTCATTGCCGTATCTAAAAACGAATTTCAAAGAAAATAATTAAGTTATCCTCCGTAGGCGTAATTCCCCTACATCTATAGGTTTGATGCTGATCTTATCGTCATTCTTGAAAATATTAGTAAAAATCCGAACCAAAAACCATGCTAATGCTTCTCCGATAAATCATATACCCTTAGACCCCTGTTTTTCATACTGTCTGTAAACCCTAGACTTCACATTGAAATATATTCCTGTAAGTGGTGGGTTTTAACAGGAATGGATACTTTTATTTACCTCTGAGTTATTTATTTGTATTGGGAGGTTAGATCACTGTTTTCAATCTTCCCAGACTGAAATAAAAGGTCTAATCTCCCGTCTCTATAATTTCTATGTAATTCTCTGTTCCAAATCTTGGAATAAAATTAATGGTACATCTGTTTCTAAAATTATTTTTACAATACATTTAAATGAATCTACAGGATAACAATTATTAATCTTTATTATTGGAGGAGGAAAAAAATGAATAAACAAATGAAAGCCATTTTGATAATGCTGATGATCTGGTGGTGTACATTATCCCTCGGGGTAAATGTCTCGGGAACAAAAGAAACAAGAAGTGTCATTTATGTGAATAATGACAATATCAATGGTCCCTGGAATGGATCCCAACTATATCCATACCGACATATTCAAGACGCATTGAACCACGCTTTAGCAGGGGATTTTATATCAGTTGCAAATGGAACATATTACGAACATCTCACCATTTATTCATCTTTAACTGGGTTGACCATTTACAAATGGACTAATCCTCCCTCTGAGCATGACACAAATCCACCAACGCTTTACGGAAATGATACAGGAACAGGTATAAACATAAAGGCAAGTGATGTAACAATTGCACTAATTACTATCAACCACTATGGACAAGAAGGTCGGGATACTGATATTTATATTGATAAGGGGGTAGACTCTGTCTCTATTCACAATTGTACTCTTAATTCTTCCTATTGTGGTATTTGGATAAAACGTGATCTCCCATATGATTCTTATCATCAGATTAAATATAATATAATATCGAACATGTCAAGTCGTGGCATAAGCATGATTTTATCCGATTATGTCATGATAATATCTAATAAGATCGCTCATTGCGGAATTGGTGCGTATTTACATGATTGCAATCATTGCACCATTTCTGGCAATAATTTCAGTTTTTGTACCAATCCAACATACGGTACTGGTCTTGCGCTTGATATCGGGTTTTTGAATTCGGTTTTACATAATACTTTCTGTCAAAATACATTTGGATTAGGCACCGTTGGAACCCGTTCCTCAATAATACAAAGCAATAACTTTATTGATAATAAAAATACACCTGCATATTTTATCACCTTTGACATCTACTCTGGCGATGCGTGGTCCAACAACTACTACAAGGGATCACATAATCTATTATTAAAACTAATTGGAGGGCATTTTGTATTTGCAAAAATTACTTTGCCTTGGATTAAATTTGATTTTTTTCCATCTCGTGACCCAAATTAACCAGTGCTCTAAACTACCGAATTAAATCCTCGGCATGACACTACATTACAAACTTTTATACATTGAAAATCCCGAAAATCTATATTGTAGAGATCTGGCGCAATACGTTGCTTATCGGCAGTTTTCAATTCGCAATGGTGAAATAATATCTTTGAACTTGAAAACCTCTTCGCTTTTTTTTATTTAATATTCGTAAAAAACCGTGTCAATGCTTTCCCCTCTGGAGGATATGTTTTTAAAGGGGAACAGAGTTATAAAATTGTTATTGCGGGGGAAAGAACATGAAAAATGGTATATTTGGAAAAGGATTGGCTTTTACTTTAATTATACTATTCATCGGAATGAGCTTTGTATCAGTAATTGGAGGTTCTGCTTTAACAAAATCCCTAGTTCAATACATCGATGGTAATGCAGGAATTACCGAAAGCCATGATGTCGGTGTATGGAAAATCCTTAAACCTGCTGGACCATCTGCACCTTGGTCTCCAGGAGAATATACCATAAACTCCTTGATTACAAACAATGATTTTTACAACGGATTCACTTTTAATGTTAATGCTAAAATCTGGGAGATTAATTCAAGTGGAAACGAGTCACTCTATTACGAAGACAACAAGGTTGTTTATATCCCACCATATGATTGGGCAACTGTTGCTTTTAATAATGTCACATTTTATGAGCCAGGTCCTCCTATTGGTGGAAGAGGAAAAAATATCAGTTACAGGTTAGAGGTCACAACCGAACTTACTGATGATGGAGACCCAACAAATAACCAAAAGATACTGAACTTCACCATCTGCTATTTGGAAACAGATTTTTTCGATTTTAAGTTGTATGGAACACAGGAGAACAACGGTTGGTATGCTCCTGGTGCTTGGTTGGTCATCTTTTATAACGCAAGCATCATACAAGCATTGTTTTTCAATATTGATGATAGCGGATTTATCCTTTACAAAGGACCACCGATCTATATCGGAGAAGATGGGTCCCATCGGTTTTACGTTTATGTAAATAATGAGTCTGTTCTTGGTCCGTTCGCATTTAAAACCGATGGGACACCACCACAAATCTACATGACGGTAAGCAAACTGAATCTCCTTGGAACCAAATGGCTCTTCAATGCAACCGTCGCTGACGAAACCAGTGGGGTCGCCGTGGTGGAGTTCTGGGTTGACGATGTCCTTGTCGGCAACGCAACCGCCTTCCCGTACACCTTCATCTACAGTGGAAAGGGTAAGGTAGCGCAAGCAATCGCATATGATTTTGCAGGTAATTATGGACTAACCAGCATGGTTAGTATGCCTCTTATATCATCACAGAGCCAGTGTCGAAGTAATTTAGGGTTACATAACATCTTCAACTATCTATTTTTTCACCAATTTCATCATCAAATGAAAGGGTGGAATCAATGAACAAATACCCAATAATCGGGTATGACCTTTGGTCATAATGTTCAGTGCTGGTGGTATCCAAATCAATATTAAAAGGAGGAATGAATAATGAAAAGGAAATGGTTGGCGATTGGCCCCACAGTGGTTCAACCACCGCCACCACAAATCAAGAAATTCTATGTGAAAAACACTCAGAAATTCGGTGTTGAGAACGAAGCGAGCAATCTCTTTTGTAAACACCATGGCAATAGGTTTTAAAAAACTAGAATTATCGAATACGTTCTAAGCAAAATTTTATATTACGGAAAGCGGCTCTTCTCCCCAGAAGTCAAATAAAAAAAAATCGGAGCACCTGCTGAGACACATGAAAACAAAAAGCATTGTGATAATCCTGGGACTTGTCGTTGTTATCCTGCTTGGTTTTTTCGTCCTGCAGTACATAACAGACGCCTCAGCGATGAACGATTTTAAGATAGCGATCAAGCAGGTGAATGTCACCCACATCGGCGTCACCGCCTGCGACATCCTCGTCACCGTAAACTTCACGAACCCAACGAGCCAGGACCTACAGATTACGTCCGCATCCTTCGACGTCTACGTCGCGGACAGCTACGTCGGCCACAGCGACGTCACCTCCTTCATCATCCCGCACCACTCCTCAGCCGAGCAGCAGATCTTCTTGACCGTGCTGTATGTGGACCTCGCCCACGCGGTGCTCGAGGGCCTGCTGAATAACAACTACCGGATCAACGTCACGGGGACAGCGACAGGCTCCATCTTCTACGGCCTCGTCCAGACCACGGTCCCCTTCAAGCTTACCTCAATTCACTCGTAAGATGCATACCTCGAAATAATTTTAGATACATTTATTACGTAAAGTATCGTTTTCTCTAGATATATTTTTAAAGAGGAACCATATTATAACATCGTAATATGGGGGAAAGAAACATGAAAAAAATACTGGTCGTCTGCGTCATCATGCTGTTCCTAGGCTCAAGCGTTCCCGCCTTAGCGACAACCCAACCTTCTGTCTCGAAGACAACACCCTCAAGTCCTGCTTCATCAGCTGAGGATTATAAAGTCTACATCGGAACAGGGATTAATCGTGATTATGGTGAAGGGAAATTTGGCTGGGGTTGGCACATGTACGTTGAGAATACTGGTGACACAAATATCACCGGTGCTATGTATGACATAGAAACTACATTGTTTGGAGAAGTCGTTGACAATGGAAGTGGAACATTCTCTTTACGACCTGGCTGTGGTTCTGGTTGTGGGACTGTTATCCTCTTAGATTTCCATCCGATAACACTCATTACCCTCACTGTCGTGGTTGGGAACATGACGTATTCAAAATCTGGGTATTCGATAGGTCCTTTCGTACTCCTCCTCGGTTGAAAAGAGCGAAGAAAAGGAGAGTGATCGGAGACCACTAGGAACTGAGAGTTCCCGTGAAACGCAGTATTCATCTGGTACATTTGTATCATAAAAACATCTCTTCCCCTGGATATGTTTTTAAGGAGGAAGAGATTATTATTCTCTACATTGGGGGAAATACAATGAAACGAAATCATCTCGCATGGAAACATCTTGTTGTTGGAATCATTCTCCTGTTCGTTGGAACCTGCATCATTCCGTCGATTGCAGAATCAGCACCTGTTCAGAACGATACGACACCCATGACAATGTTGGCGCCGAAGGTTCCCACGGCCGGAACTCAGAAACAGAGTGTGAAATCTCCCATTGTACCAAGCAAGAGCACTCGAGCAGACACATCAGGCAGCTGGGAGCAGCAAGCCAAGCTTCTTGCATCAGACGGTTCAGCGGGGGATAATTTCAGCAGCCTGGGCATTTCCGTTTCAGGCGAAACAGCCCTCATCGGAGCTTGGTCCGATGATGACGCCGGAGTCAACTCTGGCTCAGCGTATGTGTTCACTCGCACGGGTGCTACGTGGACTGAGCAAGCCAAGCTCCTCGCCTCAGACGAGGCTGCACAGGATGCTTTTGGTTGGTGTTGCGATATCGAAGGTGATACCGCCCTTATTGGAGCCGCTGGAGATGATCTGTTGAAAGGATCAGCGTACGTGTTCACGCGCACGGGGGACACCTGGGCTGAACAAGCGAAGCTTATCGCGGCAGATGGTGCAGCAGGGGACCAGTTTGGGTATTGTGTTCATCTTTCTGGAGACACCGCCATCATCGGAGCAAACTGTGATGACGACAAAGGTTTTGATTCCGGCTCCGCGTACGTCTTCGTCCGTACCGATACCACGTGGACACAGCAGACGAAGCTCGTCGCACCAGACGGCGCCTCCATGGATTCCTTCGGCGGTGAAGTGTCCATCTCCGGTGACACGATCCTCATTGGTTCGTGCTTTGATGACGACAACGGTTTTGATTCCGGCTCCGCGTACGTCTTCGTCCGCACCGATGCCACCTGGACTGAGCAAGCCAAGCTCCTTGCCTCAGACGGCGCAGCCGAGGATTTTTTCAGTATCTATGCTGTCTCTATTTCCCGTGATACCGCTCTTATTGGAGCGGCTGGTGATGATGACAACGGAGAGGTCTCTGGCTCAGCATATGTCTTTATCCGTAATGACACCACCTGGACAGAGCAAGCCAAGCTCCTCGCCTCTGACGGTGTAGCAGGGGATTCGTTTGGCGGTGCTGTCTCCATCTCCGGTGATACCGCGCTTATCGGCGCGGGTGGCGGTGATGACAACGGCGCTGATTCCGGGTCGGCGTACGTGTTCGCACGCACCGGTACCACCTGGGCGCAGGAAGCAAAGCTGATTGCCTCTGATGGTTCCGATGGAGACATTTTCGGCTGGGATGTCGCCCTTGATGGTGATACCGCCCTTATCGGAGCAGAATGGGATGATGACAATGGAGCCAACTCCGGCTCAACGTATGTGTTCACAAATGAAGGTGAAAATCAACCACCCGTCGCTGCTTTTTCTTGGACGCCACAAAACCCCACGATGCACCAGCCCATCGCCTTTGATGCCTCCGCAAGCTCCGACCCCGACGGGACCATCACCACCTACGAATGGGATTGGAACAACGACGGAGTCTACGAGGAATCCCATACCACACCCACCACGATATATACCTGGCTTCAACCAGGCGCCTACCCTGTCACCTTGAAGGTTACCGATGACGATGCAGCAACCACCGTCATCACCAAAACAGTGAACGTGAACGGGACAATCGCATTTTCGCTTGATATCACCGGAGGATTCGGAGTCAAAGCAGTCATCAAGAACAATGGCACCCTGAATGCAACAATCATCAATTGGAAATTCACCTTAACAGGTGGGTCCATCCTATTTGGAGAAACCAAGGAGGGCACGATCCTCTCGCTCGCGGTTGGGGCGAAGGTGACAGTCAAGGATGTGCCGATCATAGGTTTCGGAAAGACCACGATAAAACTGGACGTCTCGTGCGCGGAAGGACAATCAACCACAAAATCAGCAACAGGAACCGTTGTCCTGTTCTTCGTACTCAGGGTAAAATAAATTACTCCCCCCCCTCTTTTTTTTCCTTTCACTTCTCGAAGCAGCTGCGTGGAACCTGGCAGCAACCACCGATCCGCCCGTTGATAATGACACCATTTGATCAACCATGGGTCTTGAGGGTGAATTCACACCACTTTTTATTCTACCAATAGTGAAACAGTAAACGAACTAACTCCAACGAAGTATTCCTTAAAATCCTTGAAGAAGGATAAGCGTACATTTGTTTCGTAAAGCATCTCTTCACCTTGATATGTTTTTAAGGAGGAAGATATTATAATTCTTGACATTGGGGGAAATGCAATGAAACGAAATCACGTATTGAGGAAAAATCTCGTTGGTGGCATCATTCTCATGTTCGTTGTGACGTGCATCATTCCAGCGGTTGCCCAAAACACGATGAAACCGATGCCAGCATTAAAAGGTCATTGGTTGTATGTTGGTGGTTCTGGTCCAGGGAATTACACGAAGATTCAGGATGCCATCAATACTGCGAGTGATGGAGATACCGTCTATGTGTATAACGATTCCTCGCCTTATCTTGAGGATCTTGTTATCACGAAATCTCTTCTGTTGCTTGGGGAAGACGAGGCGACGACGATTATCCAGGGTACTACGTCGCACTTTAATATCCAGGTCAAAGCGGACGATGTAACGATCTCAGGATTCACCTGTCAAGAAAACTGGTACTCTATGGGCATCATCATATATGGAAATAATTCGCGAATCATGGGAAACACGATAAAAAACACGAGCCTGTCGATCAGCGAAACATATCAAAGCAGTGGGAACTTCATAGCTCACAACACCATCATTCAGAATGGCTATGGATTGAAGCTCTACAGTTCAAATACCACCTTTGAAGCGAATACAGTACAGGGTGGCGACTCCACGAGCCTGGAAGTACGAGCAAGTTCTGTCCGCATCGCCAACAACTCCTTAACAGGAATCGAAATAGATGGTTCACATAATGTCATAGTTTCCAACAATACTATTGCCCCTGGATATGGGCCGATGAGTCCTGGCATTCGTTTTTACGCTCCCGCTTGTTCTGGCCTCTCTTTCCTTGGCAATCGATTGCTGGGCTGTGGTTTCGAGTTTTTCGATTACCCTCCGATTCCACCAACGATGACACTGACTTTTATCAATAATTCCGTTAATGGACGACCATTCGTCTTTCTTCGAGAAGAAAGGGGTACCGTCATTGAAGATGCCGGACAAGTGGTACTCCTGAACTGTTCTCATATTACAATCAGGAATTCGACTATCCATGATGTGAATTATGGCATCGTGTTGATCGGAACAACCGCTTCGATCATCGAAGGGAACATCATATCATCCCACGATACCGGTCTCACGTTGATTCAGTCATCCAGAAACACAATCCAAAATAACTCCATTAACGCATCTGAAGGAATATACATACTCATAGGGTATGGGAACGTAATTCGGAAGAACAGCATCCAGAATGCTCTTGACGGGATTTCCCTTTCCTCTTTGTTTTTTGATTTTTCATCAAATCAAATCATACACTGCGACCTTGGTATGTACTGCCAGTTTGCGATTCTTGGGAAAATAAGGTACAATACCATTAAGGATTGTGAAGAGGGAATCTACCTTGAAGCTTCGTTGGGCATGCGTATCGTGTCGAACACGTTCTTGAACACCACGTACGAGGCAGAATTTATCACATCATTTTTCAACCACTGGAGACATAACTATTGGAATCAACCCCGAGTACTGCCTAAAGTTATTCATGGTAAAGTCGTGATTCCCCTCGGCTTCTATTACGCTATCACAATCCCCTGGGTTAAGATCGATTGGCGACCCGCACAAGAACCCTATGATATCCCTCGGATGAAGTCGTAGCGTCCGGCATGCCTTGAACGGCTCACCATACCTCATCTTGTTTCTTGGTGTTACGGCCAAAACTCGTTCTGAAACGCGGTCATGTCCATAGTCGTCCAATCATTGAAATCGTTCTTACCCCGGGAGCCGTCCGAATAATCGACCATCGTATAGATGTAACCGTAGTTCATCACGCTCTGATACGGACGGAACTTCCAGTAGTCCAACTGCCAGGGAGCACCTGACCTTTGATTATCAACCCCAGCGTTCTCTATGGAGAGCGTATGACCGCACTCATGCATGTAGGCACTCGCAAACACCACGTTCCTGTCTAGAAGAGACTTTTTCGCCTTCGCATCCAGCCCGTGGCTTGATATCTGATACCGGTTCGAACCGAACGCGTTCCCGTTCGCCATGGAACACTGATAGATCAGGACCCCGTAATGAAACACTCCGCGCCTCCAGTTATCCTCGTCACCATGGAGGAAATAGTTGTCGTAGATCGTCATCAGCTCGTTGTTCTCCGAGAACCAGTCCGAGGTCGTCAGATTATCAAACGGGATGAGGTCCGAGCCGGAGTCAGGGCGACTACCATCATCAAGATGAAAGACAACATTATGGGAATCAAACGCGGTCCTGAGCAGCTCTTTGGAGCGTTCCGGCATAAGACTCGCAGGCTCCCCATGAGGACCAGCCTCCATCTGATCAAGCTCCACGAACAGGTCCTTGCGAAACGGGTCCGCACCCCATGACGCCATGCGGTACTCCTCCACGTTCTGGATTCCGTCCATGTCATCGTCCATGTGCTCATGGTCCTCCCACACGAACGGATCGTACCTCCAGGCAGGGACCAGGGTCTCGTTCTCCCAGTCTATCGCCGGGTAATACCCCCATTTCCACTCCCATTCGATAGGCACGCCGTCATGGTCGGCATCCTCCCCGGTGTTGTCGACCATGGGGTCCGTGTGGAACACGTTCACCTCGGTCCAGTACGGGATATGGTCATGATCGAAATCATTCTGATAAATGTCAAACAGCATCTCACAATCCCGGTCGCTCTGAGAGTAACTGTTGTCATCACACCCGTTGAGCCGACCGTATCCGCTGGGATCAGCCCCACCCCAGAACCCGGGCAGCCAGTCGTCGCCATCCCAATGACCTGATTTCAGGTTGTACAGCAGGTCAACATCGTAGATGTCCTTGAAATTCCCAGAGTTGTCGCTGATGTCACAGAGTTTGTCGACCCCTAGCTGCTTATCCCAGAGTTGGATGGTGATATTCACCCATTCGATATCATCAGGGACGTCCGCGGTCGCGGACCACGCAGGGTTGTACACATATTTCTGGTTCCGCCACACCGGGCTTTTGAACACCTCACCGTTGATGATCACTTTGACATAGAAGTCAGGGTCGCTAAAGGGATCGATCTTGCTGATCGGGAACGGGTTGAGGTTCTTTTTCTCCAAGGACCGGATTTGTTTGATGTCGACAGTGACAGCAAGATCCACCAAGGGATCGAGATCACCTTCACTGGTTTGATGGGTCCCCATCTTCCGTGTCAGAGCGGTCGCTGATGAAATTCTGGTAAAAACACCACTAATCAGCATGATGCATACGAAGAGTATCAACATTTTTTTCATAGATGCTTCCCCTAATTGTTCTTTATTATGTGCTTTCTATATTAATGTATACGTAACATATATAAGAAGATAGTGGGGCTTTATTCCAGGAGATAAACGGATTTTTTTCCTCAAACCCTCCATAGCATTAAATACTTACAAGAAATGAGTCCTTTGATGACCGATACGAAACCCATTCTTCTCGAGGAAGCCTTCAGGTTATGCAAACAACATCGAGACGAACACAGCGTCCGGCTCTTCAGCCAGTGTTGGGGATGCGTCAAATACTCAAAGGAGGACCCGAACAAGATGTGTTTCTATCATCCTCCCGATCACCGTGGCTGTAGGTTTGTGAACCAATTATTCGAAAAATGACGCATGGTTGCAGAAACTCACTGGGAGGTGTGCTTCCCCCGATGAGGCAACTGCTTCTTTGAATACTCCTGCGTTTCCGAATCTGGCAGTTCCTGTTGGATTTCAACGGCGGATACATCCAGGATACCTTTCTGCGCCAGCTCAATGATCAACTGGTCAAACGGGTCGTTCTTGTCCAACCCCTTCTTGTACGCATCATGCGACATCTTACGATTCTTTGTGGCCATCTCATCGACTCTCCATTCTCAATCCTAATTCCTAGGAATTGTTTGCACCTGTTGATATTTAAAGCTGCTCCGCCAAAATATCAAAATGAAAAAAAGAAGAATCCTTACTCCATTGCGTCTCATCCCAGTAATAAAAATTTTATCTTCCCAAAACATTTAAATGGATAGACCGACTTATAATTCCACACCTGATATTTGGGGGAAAGCGATGAACCATGGATAAAAGACTCATCGGTATCGTTGTCTGCATGCTGTTGCTCTCTTTGATGACATCGCCCTCATCGGAGGATGGGGTGATGATGACAACGGAAACGAGTCCGGCTCAGCGTACATCTTCAAGGGTCCCAATCAACCGCCAAATCCACCAATGATTACAGGACCTGTGAACGGAAAGGTACGTACCTCCTACAATTATACGTTCACAACAGCAGACCCTGAGAACGATCAAATCTCTCTTTTCATCGACTGGGGCGATGGAACAAACAGCAGCTGGATAGGCCCGTATCCGTCAGGGAGCCACGTCACCAAGTCCCATACGTGGTCCAAGCAGGGAATCTATACGATCAAAGCTAAAGCAAAAGACAGCTATGGGAATGAAGGACAATGGGGCACCTTAGAAATCACGATGCCGTGTTCATACACCATACCATTCCAGCCGTTCTGGGAGAGACTATTCGAGCGATTCCCGCATGCATTCCCGATTATACGACAGCTGCTGAGATACTAAGAATCCCTTTTTTTTTTTTTTTTATCATCAATTAGCTCAAAATATGAGTTTCTAAGGATATGTTTTTAAAGAAAAAAATATTGCATAAATGGAATAAGTGAAAACATGAGGATCGGAAGCATAAAGGAATATATGTGTAGAGACTGTAAATATTTTGAATACTCCGGAATTTATGCTGGTGAAGGATTGTGTCGTGCGAGTGGTTATAAAATGAAAAACGAAATTCCACTATTTTATGCAGGGGAGGAGGAATTAAAGAGTAAAGGTGAACAAATACCAGTATTTTTTTGTAAATATCATAAAAAGGAGCAAATAAAACAAAGAAAGTATCAGGTCAAAAAAAGAAAGTCTCAGGTAGACTAGAATAATCTCCTACACCATCTCTTTTTCTTTTCTTTTTTCATTGGTCAACCCAAAAAATGGTGTTAAAACCATGCTTCCAGACTTGAAAAGGGTCTAATCCCCCTATTCATCTTAAAATAAACAAACACATGATTATTTACAGTCCAATTCTATATCAGACTTACCGATTCTTTCAAGCTTCCGTGAACTACAATATGGACAAATTAATTCATGCTCGTGTACAATTGGATTTCTTGTAAAATATTTTTTGCACTTTCCCAAACAGTGCCATATAATTTTCATGTATAGATTTGTAACTTTTGCTTCATATATTAAATTATTCTTTTTTGGAGGTTATTAGTAAATGAAAAATAAAAAATCAAGTGATTATTTTATTTTTTTCCATTCTTTTTTTTCTTCATCCCATCTATATATACAATCTGTTTCTCCACAGTTAGGACAACAATTTATACTACCACCAAATTTTCCTTTTTTATCCCCCCATTCTGAAAATCGACTCTGGCAAGATTTACACTTAAATTCCATAATTTTCCATTTCACTCCTTTTTTTATTTATTTGAATCTCTATCCAATTATTAACATTTTTGGGAGGTTATCAGTAAATGAAAAATAAACAAACACATGATTATTCGCGGTCTTATTACGTAAATGGATCAGAGATTCTTTCAATCTTCTTTGAATTACAAAATGGGCAAATCAATAAAGCTGGTAACCCATCAAAATATATTCCACAACTTTTACAATGCCACTTCATTTTGGTATCTTCTATACAATCTCCTTATAATAATTTATCCTTTAATGGGGGTCATCAGTAATTGAAATCTGTTCACGAAAAACATGAGTCGCTGAGGATATGTTTTTAAAGAAGTAATCTCAGGGTTATAGTAATGTTGAAATGAAATCGATAGGATAAGGATGTGATAGTTTTATTCCTTTTTCTTTTGCTTTCGTAGTTCATAGGATAGTTCGGTTAATTCCCGATCTCTTCCCCTTCTTCCTTTTCCATTTTTTCTCATCCTCAATAAATAAATCAGGTTCTTTAAGGATAAATATTTCTCCATTAAGTTTTATTTCTATTGGAGATCCATCGTTTCTCTTTTTCAATACTTCAATATTTACCTTCATTATTTCACCTAATTTTTTATGCGATTTTACGCAGGCGTAATTAACTTATAAGGATATGTTTTTAAAGAATAAAAACCTGCGTAAATTTTTATCTTTTCCAAACATTTAAGTAGTGCTACACGATAACAATACGCACGGAGAAAAGTATGTGGAAGAAAGGATTGGTTTTAGGAATAATAGTTATATTCCTGGGGGCTGGTGCTTTACCAAGTATAAGTGGAAAATTAGTGACAGTGAACACTGCTGATAATAACATAAATAATTCAACAGGAAAAACTCGAGTAATATTAATCGGGTTAATTAAAGATAAAGTAAAATATGATTATCATCTTTATGAATTTACATGTATACTGGTTGTTACGATACAAAAATTTTATGATGGAGATATAGAAATTAATGTTTTAAAAAATTGGCCTTATTGCTGTTTGGGATACTATTGGAAAATCGGTATTTTTAGTAATCATATTATTTGTGGATTGTTTTCAGTACCCTATATCCCATAATACGTAATTTATTTAATCACTAAGAATCTCCATCTTTTTTTCTTTTTCTTTTGTCATTTGATTCGCACAAAAAACACGCGGTTTTAAGGATATGTTTTTAAAGAAAGAAATTGTTACAAATCTGTAGATGGAGACAAAGGAAAATGATAGATGAACAAGACTTTAATAATTGGAGAGGGGAGATAGAGGATTCGTTGTATATATTACGGATGGAGGTGAAGAAGTTAGAGGCGAGATTAAAACTATTAGAGAAAAAAAATAATGTGATATTGTAAAGATATGTTTTTAAAGAAGGAATTATTACGAATTAATAAAGAGGATTTTGTATGGAAAGTAAACATCTGATTATTGCTGGAATATGGGCTTTTGTTATAATTATTATCATTGGTTTTTTTACTACTGGAATTAAACTTGAATTTGTTGGGTACATTGTGTTATTGTTCCTGGCATTTATATTTTCACTGATCACGGAATTTCTCTTAACTAGAAAATAAAAAAACCGTGTTAATGCTTCTATTTTAAGGATATATTATTAAAGAAAAAAAAAGATGGGTGGACTGATAATCCAGTGATAAAAAAAGTTGGATTTCCGACCGTGGACAAAATACTCGATGACATTTTGAAAACATTACCGCTGGAATCCCAGGAAAAAGTAAAGGAAATGACATGCGATGATTTCATCATCAAACAGCATTTCAATCTTAGACTATTGATTAAAGAGAAATATTTTTATAGGAATAAAGCGCAAGAGCAACTTATCACGAGTTTAGACAACAAAAAAGAGTACAAATTTCTAGATGGTGATGTTTTCTCACAAATCGTCTTGGAAAAACTATACGAGAGAATTAAAAAAAATAGGAAAGAGAAATAGAGGTGAAATAAAAATAACTGAGAATATTGGATAGTCGACAATAGATGAAATCATTAATGACATCTTACAAGTACAATCGCAGGAATACCAAGAAAAAATAAAAAAAATGTCAATCGATGATTTTCGCGAGATGGAACACTTCAACTTTGGACAATGAATTAGAGAAAAAATACTTTTATCAGAACCCCCTGAAAGAACAACTGATCGCGAGTCTTGGATATCAGAAAGATACCTTGTTTCTCGATGGTGATAGGTTCAGTCACATCATCCTAAGAAAACTATATGAGAGAATCACAAAACAAGAGGAGAAAGGGGAGTCTAGTCTGAATTAATATAGGAAAAGGGTAGACGCAATGAGGATTGCTCTACCTTTATTTGACTCCCCAAAATTACTATCTTTTTATTGCTTAAAAACTTTTGTTTGCATCGAGGTATAGGTTTTTAAATAAAAAAACGAGTCATATGCAATCGATTAATCATTTAATGTTGGTTAAGCATTTTTACAAATTTTATGAAAAATATTAGAAAAATTGGATAAATCTGTTAGAAATGTTATGAAAAATACAGAAAATTATAAATATACGTGGAAGTTCTGTTTTATTGGAGACGAGGAGGAAAGGTTTGAATCTTCAAATTATCCCCTTATTTTTTTTCCCTTTCCCCCTATTATCTACTCGGAAGTAAAATGAGAAAAAGAGGAAAGGGAGCAGTTGTTCATATTTTGTTTTTCGTTAGTTTATTCATATTTTGTTACCTCGCTATTTTCCCTTTCCTCCAATTATTTAATCGAGCCATTTAGGACAACGCAGGCACATTTTAATTCTGGACGACAACTGCATTATACGACCATAGTTTGAAGGCGATGTTTTCATAAAGTGCCTGGTTTTAGTCCAAATGCGAACTTTTGAGTTATTCATCCGCGTGAGCTCGGTGGTAGTTTTATATATTAGATGTATATTCAAACCTAAAATAAAAAAAGAGATGAATAAGATGTATAGAGAAAGTAGTAGTGGCGATCGTTTTGGAGGCGCACCACGAGAAATGCATAAGGCGACATGCGCAGATTGTGGGAAAGAATGTGAAGTTCCGTTTAAACCAGATGGTTCAAGACCTGTTTACTGCCAGGACTGCTATAAGAATCATAGGCCAAAGAGATTTTAGATAAAATTTTCGAAATCACCTAGATTTTATCAATCTTAATTCTAATATCTTTTTTTCTTTTTTCTTTATTTAATATCATACTCGATTAGCACAAGACAAGGTTTCTAAGGATATGTTTTTAAAGAAGAAATAAATTATTTTAATTATCAAAATCCCGTTCCTTCAATAAAACGAAAATTAGTTGGAAAATATGAAGACAAAATTATTTATTATTATCGGATCGCTTTCAATATTCATTGTTTTCTTTAGCGGATGTATGCAACAGAGTTCTACCAAGTCATCGAACCAAGAACTGGGTTTAGAAATATTAAATATTGGAGAAGCTGTGCCGCATGGCTGGAATTATACAGTTTTTACTCAAAATTTAGAAGAAATACCAAGACCTCATAGCCTATGGAAACCAGTTGCTATTGTAAATTTTACCAATCCATCAGCGTATTTTGAAGTAGCAGGGGGTGAGTATAGACATCTATCACTTTGGCTCTATTTTTACAACATTTCGGAAAAACAAGAAATTATGGGTATTATAGTCAATGAATTTATTTACTCTTGGTGTATTCCTATCTATTCCTATCTATTTCAATGAAACAAATAAGTACATAATCGTTACCTCCCCGTGTTATATAAATAGTGGAGTCTTCACAGAGGAAACACAAAGTTATTATATTGTTTTAGAGAAATCATTGAAAGAATATTTTAATGAATTTAAATAGAACTCGTGATCTTAAAACTCGCTCAAAATTTATCACCTTTAAAGTCGAGTTAAACGTAGAATGATATTAACATATTAAAAAGGTAAGTTTCTTTCCTATGTCATTTTTCTCTTTTTCATCGATTCATACACACAACCTGAGTTAAAACCGTGTTACAGATTCTCCGGGATAATAAAGATTAAGAACCGGTGGTGCTATTGCCCGGTAAATAGGGGGTAATATGCAATGTCTTCAACCAAGGTACAAACAAGCGTTGTATTCATGACCATAGTTGTTTTGTTGATCAATATTCTTCCGAATGGAAGCAACATCCTGGCTGCACCAACCTCTCCTTCACAAGGAGGAGTGAAAGATGACCTTGATCCGTTGGTGGACCTCAATATCACGATCGATTTCCTGTACATCCGCGGCCTTGATGCTACGTATCAGCAAAGCCCGCCTGATTTCTTCCTCAAACTCTGGATCAACGGGGACCCTTTTGTAAGCCCCCTGTGGAATGATACCCTCCGGGTGTACAACCCATGGAACGTGACGTATAATATCCCTGATGACACGGAGAACGTCTCCTTTCTCATCGAGCTTTGGAACAACCAGGACGGTTCACCAGTGCTCTGTGACCTGAGCGGGACACCGAACAATGGGAGCCTAGGGTACAGCCTCGTACTCACGTATCACGTGAAAACCGGTCACTGGGACGGTGACGACAGGATCGGCGACCCGAGCGGGTACGGCCGGGCGAACGGCTGCGACGACGGCAGCATCTACACGTCCGAACAAGACTGCGAGCTTGGGTTCACGATCACCTTCAATGATTACGACGGTGACGGCATCCCGTACTGGATGGAAGTCCATGAGTACGGGACCGACCCGATGAAAGACAACCGCGGGGAGGACGCTGATGCGGACAACATCCCGATCGAATGGGAGTTCTGGTGGGGGTACAACCCCTTCGTGCATGATAACCACAGCGTGCTGGATCCTGACAACGACAGCATCTCTAACCTCGAGGAGTACTACACAAGGTCCTTCTCCTCCGACCCCTTCAGAAAAGACCTGTTCCTGGAGATGGATTACATGGATGTCGGTCCCAACGGCGAGCGAAGCATCGTCCCGGAGGATTCGCGCGAGCAGCTCAAGGATCCCTTCGCCCGCAGAAACATCGTGTTCCATTTCGACACCGGTGAAATCAACGGTGGCGAGCTCATACCCTTCGACCCCTTGATCACCATTGATGAAGTCAGACCGCTGTACAACAAATATTTCTTGCACAATGATTCCACGACATGGAGACGCGGCGTCTTCCATTACGGCATCTACGTGTATTCGACAAAGCCGAACGGGTACGGCTTCAGCGGCGATGTCGACCCGTTCATGGGATATAATCCTGGCACGAACGCGTTCATCATCTCCAGCAAACAGATGGAGAAAAACGCCCGATGGAACCTGAAACCCCTCTCCTATTACTATGCTTCAGCAACCATGCATGAGATGGGCCATACCATGAGTCTGCGCAGTGGCCATCCGCCTGGCTGCGACAACCATTTCGGCGGAGCCCCCTGGCAGCTCGGATACTGGATTTATCGTAACTACAAAAGCATCATGAACTATCGTTACACCTACCATATCTTTGATTACTCAGACGGTTCCCATGGGAAACGGGACTTCGATGACTGGTCGAACCTGAATCTCTCGTATTTCGAGATCCCTGAAACTATTTACTAAGGATTCGATCACTTTTTTTTCTTTTTTTAGAAGAAAGAATCGTGCAACCATCCATTCAAAAGAAACAATGATACGTATTGAAAATTGTACAATATCGTTCTCAGAATCACCTTTTTTATCTTTTTGTACAAGAAAGAGAAAAAAAGCCTTTTGTAGTATTACATCACTCTCCTGCTTGAAGGAAATGTTATGGGAACAAACATAAGTGGCACAAGGGCTGCCAGGCTGGTTTGGTGAACGACATGAAGAGAATCTACAAGTATTTTTGTATGCTTTTCATAGGGTCAATACTGCCGTTTCTGATTGCTGAAATATATCTTCAAGACTATGTGACAATCGGAGATCTCGCTCTCCTTTCAAGTGCTATTCTTACGTCCTGTTTCATCATCGAACACCTGAAAGAACCAGTGATGCGATGGTCAGAGCTTCGAAACAAAAAAATTGATTATTTTGACTGGACACACAAAAAAGAGGAAGCCGCAGAAGCGTCGTCTTATTATTTTCAAAAGAACCTTTGGTGATGCTCAAGAAGGAGCATTCACCATGAATTTTCCAACCTGTGCACGCTTCTCCTAAATAAGATCTTTTTTTTTCGAACCAAAGGGAAGCGGGGAGTCGAGGCGGAAGGAGCAGAAGGAAGAGAAGGAAAGAACGGAAGAATTCCCCTAGGTTATCAATATTTGACTCCCCAATAACAATATCGTAGTTATCCCCTAAAAAAGATGTGGTGGGTTTTACGGTTATATCAGTACTTTTTTTGTCTTTTTATTGCCATTCGTTCAAAAATTCGATGAAAAGAGGCTTAAAATCTCTGGGTTTCTTCAATACGATTGTGTATCATTCGTATAAAAACATGAAGAAATAAATCTTCGTAAATGGGTTTTCTGTCAGGCAGCAAAGAAAAAAAAGAATGCTATTTGTATATATTTTATAGTGAGTGTGTTCGACCAAGGAATTATAAGTGACAGATATGATACAATGTATTGTGGAGGAAATCTATCAGTGATACAATGCGGGTGAGCGTACCGTTAAGGAGTTCTCTTACCTTGCTGTTTTTCTTCTTCTCAGCACGGTAATTGCCTCGAACATCCAACTAACGGGCGTCCGAGCAGGCCAGGACCACAAATTCTACCTCATGACGAGGTTCGATAAGGCGTACAGATCTTTTTCTGCGTAGAAGGCGAGGACAATAATCCAGAAACGGATCTCGTCGTCCTGTGGTGTTTTTTCCCTCGCACGAGATTCTCTCCATGATAACCTCTATACAAAGTAGGACTTTTGGATATAAAAGGGTTTTTTACTCAAAATTGAACAAATGAATAATTCAGCCTATTATTTTTTTATTTTTTACTATTTTGTCGTAGTACTATGAGAACGGCCATTAAGTTCAGGGGAAAAGGGATGATCGTGGGAAAATCCTTCAAACTCTCGCCGGAATAGAAAATTACAGGAGATTCCAATGAAGAATAGGGGAGATTCATCAGCAGTATCTTGAATGACACAAAAACACTCGACTTTGTTGGTCGATAACATAGTTACATAGTCTTTTTTTTCATTTCGTCCAAGTTCCGGATACTAGATTTTTAATATGCAGAACATCATAATCCTTCTTAAGGAAGGAAAAATATGAGAAAAATAATACCATTTTTTATGATAGGAATGTTAGTCCTCTCTGGACTGGGGGCTAGTGCTCTTTCGTTCGACAAGATAAAAACAATCGCATCATCCGCAGCAGACGATACCTATGACATGGTGATCATCGCACCCAAAAAATTTGTCTCGGATCTCCAACCACTCGTCGACCATAAGAACAACCATGGCGTGAAAACGTTTGTGAAAACAACCGAGGACATCATGAGTCAATATGAAGGAAGGGACGACGCTGAGAAAGTCAAGTACTTCATCAAAGATGCGTTGGAAACAAAGAACATCACCTACGTCCTGTTAGTAGGTGGGCATGTCGGGCAATTCTCCAAGTGGTATGTTCCTGTTCGCTATGCGAATCTCGATGACGGGTCAAACTACAGTTTTTTCCTCAGCGATTTGTACTATGCTGACATCTACAAAGGAAACACCACGCAGTTCGAGGATTGGGACAGCAACGGCAACGGCATCTTCGCGGAATGGAACACGAACGGGAAAGACGTCCTTGACCTGATGCCTGATGTGATTGTCGGCCGTCTCCCCTGCCGAAGCCGCTTTGAGGTGAAAGCGGTCGTCCAAAAAATCATCAGCTATGAATCAACACCTGCTGGTGCATGGTTTGACCGTATGGTCTGCATCGGCGGTGACTCGTTTCCAGGAGTAGGCGATCCGTTCCCCTACGAAGGCGAAGCAACGTGTAATGTGTCTGCTTCGTACATGACCGGATTTGATGTCGTGAAACTCTACACCTCGACAGGGGCATTGACCGGTCCTGAGGAAGTCCTTAATGAACTCAACCTGGGATGCGGATTTGTCATGACCCGTGGAAAAGGAGGCACCGATAAAATGCGGACGCTCCTACCAGACGGAACACAAATCGTCCCCCTGACCAACAAAGTGGTCCGGCAGCTGAAAAACAAAGACAAATACCCAGTGGTGATTCTTGGGGAATGCATCCACGGGAAATTCGACGTCAGTCTCTTCAATATCTTCAAGCTTCTCAAAGGCGACCCGAACATCTTCAAGGACTTCAAATTTAACGATTGTGTCGCCGAATGTATCGCCTGGCTATTCGTCAAACAAGCAAGCAGCGGGGCTATCGCGATGATCACCAACACCAACATTTGCTACGGAGATTATGGAGATAAAAACCACAACGGAATCCCTGACGATGCAGAACGCTATGGCGGGTACCTCGCGACCGATGTGTTCAAACAGTACGGCCAGAGCGGGGAACACGTCCTGGGTCAGATCTACTTCAACACCCTCAAAGACTACGTGCAGAACTTCCCGGTGAAAACCCAAATATACGACTGTAAAAGCGTGCAGGAATGGACGCTGTTCGGGGACCCAAGCCTGATGATCGGCGGCTATCAATAATCATTTTTTTCCCCTCCTCTTTTTTTTTTATTTCTTGAACGGTCATAAAATATTATAACCAATTGATTTAAATATGACATGAGTAATTTAATCTTTAATAGAAATAGGGGATTCTATGAAAAAAACAATTTCAATCGGTATTGTGTTATGTTTTGTCCTTGGAGGACTCGGGGCAGCAGCAATCCAACCAGCGACACATGTGAGCCAACAAAGTATCCAAAAGACACTCACGCTTTCTCACACTGATATCACCATCACGGAACAAGATGAAAACTACCTGAGTGTCTCATTTTCCCAAAATGACCAATTGTTGTTGAACCCAGGGAAACCGATTCTTCCAAAAGTCACCCAGACCTTCGAACTTCCTTTTGGCGCGACACACATCGATGTCCAAGTCACGTCATCAGAAACAAACGAGCAGATCTTACCAAAACAGATACAACCGTCTCCTCAACCGATGCCATATTCGCAAGCGACGAACTCGGTCTCCTATCCAACCAAAGATGAACAACTCTACCAGAGCAGCACACCGTATCCATCGGAGACCTACCACTACAACGTCGGCGTAGGGATCAACGACCAAGGAGAACATGTTACGTTTGTGACCGTCCATTGGTATCCTATCCAATATACCCCCGCGCAGAACAGGATCACGATTGCACACACCGCGGACATCACGGTCACCTACACGCCCCCGACATCAACCCCGTTTCCCCAGAAAACAACCTATGACCTGGTGATCATTGCTCCCGCTGCTTTCGCACAGGCGCTCCAACCGCTTATTGACCATAAAAACGCCCATGGCCTTGAAACCACACTAAAGACGACAGAAGACATCTACAAGGAGTACACCGGCATCGATAAGGCGGAACAGATCAAATACTTCATCAAGGATGCCCTCGAACAATGGAACGTCAAATACGTCCTTCTTGCGGGTGGACTCAAATCCACTTTGTATGCGAAGCCAAAGGATAACGCCAACATCGGCGCCAAAGGATGGCTTATCCCTGCCCGGTACTCAAACATCAGGGAGGCAGGCGATTCAGGGTTCCCAACGGACCTCTACTATGCAGATATCTACAAAGAAGGTGGAGTCTTTGACAACTGGGATTCTGATGGAGACGGGATCCTCTCGGAATGGCCTGATGATGTCTGCGACCTCATACCAGATGTCGCCGTAGGACGTCTTGCGTTTTCAACGGTCAAGGAAGTGCGAGAGGTCGTCAACAAAATCATCACCTACGAGACCACCGCCTACGGGTCTGACTGGTTCAAGAAAATCATCGTCTATTCAGGAGACGGGTTCATGGACCAATTTGATCTGAACATCCAATGGGACACGAACGGGTGTGCCGACGGCGCCTACACGATCAACGGCCAAAGCTACAACCCTGAGGGAGACCAAGGACCGGTTGACGTTCTGAACGTCACCGTCAATCACACCGCTGCATCTCAGGTGACCTTCAACCATGATGATCATCTGAACCCAGCGCTCCAACATGGATATCCAGCGCCCCCGATCGCAGAGATTGTCTCGGTCTCAGAGGGAAACATCCTAGGGAACACGGACGTGACCTATCAACCAACCGAAGGGGAAGCATATTGCAACGATCTGTTCTGGTGGGCGAACGTGTCGTACGTGGGCGGCGTGCTCACGATCCGCGGGAAAACCTACGACCCGAAACCCTATGGGAACCTGTCAAGCATCCATGTCTGGGTCGAAAACAGCCAAGGGGACGTAGTATTCTCAGCCTGGAGGAACAACTCACCGATGTACTATGAAGGAGAATGGGTCACCGGTGAGAAGGCGATCCATGGCAGGGGAGGAGCATTGTACTACATGCCTGATGACTTCAGCACGGAGATCAACTGGTGCTCCAATGGGAACTTCACCGGGCCGGAGTCCGTCATCAGTTCATTCAGCGAGGGGTCCGGATTCGTCTTCATGTCAGGGCACGGTAGCCCAGGGTACTGGGGTGACCAATACCCGGGGATCCCCGGGAACCGACAACACGGCTCCGTCGATGGTCTGTTGGTGTCGAATCTTCGAGCGTATCCACCCTTCGTTACGGGCCGCCCGCTCTGGCCGATGAAGAAACTCACCAACGACGGCATGTACCCCATCACCATCGTCGGAGGATGCCACAACAGCCTGTTCAACGTGTCACTCATCCCGTCAGCGATGCATCTGTATTGGGTGATTCTTGGGAGAGACACCGGGCTATGGACCTATGGTCAACTCACCCCCCAATGCTGGGGCTGGTACATGGTCCAGCTTCCGAAGATAGGCGCGATTGCCACGATAGGTAACACTGGCCTTGGCTGGGGTTGGGAAGGAGAGTTCTGCACGATAGGGGCAGGGGACGGCTGGATCAGCTCCGAGTTCTTCAAACAGTACGGCGAGCACTACGGACAGGAAGGCTACCAGAAGCTTGGGCAGGTCTATCAGCAAACCCAGACCAGCTACGTCAACAACTTCAAGGACTTCACGCTCCCCGATTGCTGGTGGAGCCCGGATTATGGCTGGGATTCCATTGATGCGCAGGCAGTCCAGGAATGGATGCTCCTCGGAGACCCCAGTCTTCAAATCGGCGGGTATCAATAAACCCTTTTTTTTTTATTTCTTTGTAAAAAACCGCACATGAACAATGATTGAATAAAGGAACATTCGAGGCGGGATTACAAACCAGCGATACCGAGCACCAGCCGAGTCACTTCAGTGCCAAGTACCGTTAACACGATCGCTGAGAACCAACTCAGGGTTTTCACGTCGAAAGGCCATTCTGAAATCATACAGACTTTTTGTTCCAGTGCCTGGAACATGAACAGGTCCGTTATCTCCTCGGGAGATTCCTCTTTCTGGTCGAGGGATCGCATGATGCATGACAAACGATTCTGCAGTGCTTTTTCTGCAGCGTGTTTTTCATGTACCATCTTCTGGTGCACCGTATACGCTGGAAAGAAAAACAACAGTATTCCAAACACAATGAGCACCAACACGACCACCAGAATCGGCAGAGGCAGAGGATTCACAGAGAAGAACGTGAGCATGATACCGACGAAATACATCCAGGCAAAGGAAAGAGAAAGCGTTCCCAGGGATTTCATGCCCATATGGGCATCTAGGTAATAGGAGACGAACCGTAGACGTTCCTTTCCTAATCGATGCAGCCCTCGTATGGAACTTGCGTACATCCAGATAAAGGTACCATAGGAGAGCATGATAAAACAAAATCCGACGATTTTGATGACTGCGCTCACATAACCAAGAGCATGCGACGTCTGCCCCGGCAAAGAGACGAGCGACACAGCACCGAACACTCCCGCAAGCACGAGGGCTGGCCAGAAACTGGACACGGAGTCGAAGAGTTTCATGAGCGCTGCTTTCCCATTTATGGTTACGGGCTCAAGCGTGGGGATCGTGTCGACGATCTTCACCCTCATGTATCGTGTCCCATAGAAAGCGTAGAGTGGGATGAGAAAGTTAGCCAAGGAAAAAACGAACACATTCTGCAGCGTCACCTGACCAAAGATAGAGAGCGTCTTGTCGATACTCAAGGTATCTATATATCGGCTCAGGAGCAATCCTGGGGTGCCGAATACCGTCCAAAACAGGAGGAATTTGATGAAAAAAGGACCCGGAAACAGGCTGGCGACGCGTTCGATGAGGGTAGGTCTCTCAGGTCCTCTCTGTCTTTGTGTCGTCATGGCGATCAAGACCGAATGTTCATGCGATGAGTGCTATTCGTGATCACGGTATCACATTCCTAAAAACGTTAGAACAATACGGGTCATAATGCTTATGACAACAGTGAGCACAATCGCGGAGAGTCTTCTCCAAGACCTGGCATCGATCGGCCACTCTGGGATTGCTTTGATCTGCCGGTCGATGATGTCAACCGCCATCATGTACCTCAAATGTTTGACCTCTGACGCATCACCAGTACGCAAAGGTTCTTCGATAAATTTCAACAAGTGCGTGTAATGACTCTTCAATTTTTCACGTTCGTCCCGCTTCTTTTCCACCATCTTTTGATGAATCGTTATCAACGGGAGGAAGAACAAGATGATTCCAGCGAGTATCATGATGATTACCGCAAGTTCTAAGGGAGGTGGTACGGAGAGGAACGAGAAGAAAATGAGGCCCAACCCTAAGAAGTAGACTAGTGCCAGAGAGAGTGACAAGGAACCGAGGGATTTCATCCCCAGATGATCATCTTCATAGAACTCCGCGAGTCTCAGAGGTTGTCTGCTTATGTCATACAGGGATTTTATGGAGCTAACATAGGTCCAGATGAACGTACCATAGACGAGATATATGAACGGGAAGGAGACCACAAGCAGCGCAAGGCTGAGGGGACCAGCAGCATGCTGTCCTTGGTCTGGAAACGACAACAAAGACACGATAGCCAAAAGAATCGATAAGACCACTGCGGGTACAAAAGCACAGACAGGGTGGAAAATATTTTGGACTGTCCTTCCATCGTCCGGCATGAGCGGTTCCACCTGAGGGACCATTGCGGCGATTCTGGATCGCATATACCTTATCCCGTAGGCTGCGTAGAAGAGCAGGACGAAATTCGCAAAGGAAAAGGTTACGACATTTTGCCAAAGGAGTGGCCCGAACACCTCCAGTGCAGTCTGCGCGTTCAAGGTGTCGAAGAATCGAAACAGCAATAATGCAGGAACACCGATGACACATGAGAAAATCAGGCATTTAAGAACGTAAGGACCCGGTACAAGGTTAATGATCCGCTCGATGAACGAAGGCTTTGCACAACTCGCTGTATCACCGGTAACTTTTTTCCTTCTCATAGACCCTTAGTTTTTAATAGGATAATTGTAATTGAAAACCTTCCTAATAGACCCTTCTATTTTCTTTAAGTGTTATTAGAGAGCAGAGTGGAAAAATTTATTACTACTATAAACGATGATTTCTACTGTGCAAGAACTCGATTCGAAGGATCACAAGATCTTATATCATCTGTTTTTGAACTCCAGGCAATCACTCTCATCCATCGCAAAAAAAGTCGGTCTTCAAAAAAGTGTGGTCGAATACCGCATCAAACGACTGCAGACCAAAGGGATCATCAAGAACTTCAATGCGATGATCGACGTCTTCAAACTCGGCTTTTCCGTCTACCGTCTCTACATCGTCTTACAGTACGCGTCACCTGACAAAGAAAAGGAGATCATCACCCATTTCGTCAACCATAACAACACCTGGAGCATCGCATCCACGAAGGGACGCTATGACCTCATTATTACTATTCTTGTGAAATCACCGAATCATTTCTACGCGTTCTACGAGGAGACCCTACGACAGTATCGGTACTACTTCAAAGAAATATTCTTCTCCCAGCTCTACGAATCATTCGGTTACAAACATTCGCTGCTCCTCAACGAGCTTGCAGCATCGCATGAACGAGCCTACGAGTACCGGGACGATGGGCAAACCGTCGACATCGACCCGGTGGACCATAAGATACTCAATCTCCTTGCGAAAAACACACGGATCAATAGCGTTGAAATCGCGGCCAAAACCAATGTGTCGACCGTGACCGTTCACACGCGGATCAACAAATTAATCAAATCAGGGGTCATCCAGCGGTATTCGATTACCATGGATATCAACAAACTCGGGTTACGGGAGTTCATCGTCAATTTGTCCCTGCGTGATTACAACAAGAAGAACCAGATCATCACCTACCTGAGCGACAACCCGTTCCTCTGGGAGATCCATAAGGCGATCGGTGGGTACGACCTGGAGATCGCATTATATGCGACGAACTTTGAGCATTTCTACCATGTGATGGAGGACCTGCGGAAAAAATTCCCTGACGATATCGCAAACTACGACTACCTGTATGTCACTGAGGTGTTCAAATCGAACATACTCCCTGAGAAAGTATAATCGTTCAAAGTAAAAGCCTAAGGAGAAACGCGGGAGAAGAGTTCCAGGTTATTTTTTCTTTGCCTTTTTGAGCACGTTATCGATACGGGTTTTTAGCTCCTTGATTTCAATGGGTTTTTTAATGTAATCATCAGCGATGAGCACCCCTGCATGTTCAGCGAATTCATCGGTTCGCGCGGTCAGAAAGATGATTGGGATATCCTTCCACAGGGGATTGGCTCGTAACCGGTCGAACACCTCCCAGCCGTTCATCTTCGGCATCATGATATCCAACAGGATCACATCAGGGATTTCTTTATTCTGTAATAATTCAAAACATTTTTCACCGCTTTCAGCAGGGACGATCGTGTACTCTTTCCCGAACAAATTCTTAAACGACGCTTTGATGAAGAAGATCTGATCTTTTTCATCGTCGACCAACATGATTTTTTTCATGATTTCTCCTGCCTCCACTGATGTATCAGGGAAGCCTTTAATATTTATTTCTTCGGTCTTCCAGTGGCTGATGCAGTCGGTAAAGTAAAGAATACGGTGGTACCCTTCCCCGAACCTGGGCTTTCCGCCCAGATGCGGCCCCCATGCTTCTCAACGATGCGCTTGCAAATCGACATCCCAAGTCCAGTGCTCTGAATATCATGACGCGCGGAATCTGCTTTATAGAACTCATCGAAGATACGGTCGATTTCTTCTTTCGTCATACCAATACCAGTATCAGCGATAGAGATTTTCACCATATCATTTGATTGTTCTGCATCGATGGTAATCCTGCAGCCATCTTTGGAGTATTTCACTGAATTTTCGAAGATGTTCGTCAGCAGCTCCTCAAGCCGCAATCGATCTGCTGTGACGACCAGCGTATGATTGATGGTGTTAGAGATGTTTACTTTTTTTTCATCAAACAGTATTTTTTTGTTTTCGATGATTTGACTGACTTCTTTGAACAGGTTCATTTTTTCCATGGAGAACTTCGTGTTCGGAGAGTTGAGCACCGCAAGTTCAAGGGTTTTCACGACAAGATTCTTCATGTAGTCAGCATTGCGATGGAGCACGGTGAGCATCTCTTTTTTCGCTGCATCGGTTTCTTGTTCTTCAAGGAATGGGAGTAAATTAATAAGGGGGCCTAGAGGGTTTTTCAGATCATGGCCAAGTTGATTGATGAACTCATCCTTTTGCTTGAGTAATTTTTCCACTTCTTTTGTTCGCTCTTGCACTCGTTTCTCGAGGTTCTTGTTTAATACGTTGAGCTCTTCTCGTGCGGTCGTTAAATCTTGGTTAATCTGCTCGAGACGATTGGTTTTTTCTTCTAATTCTTTTGTCCTTTCTGCGACGAGCTTTTCGAGATTTTTGCTATATTCTTCTAAATTGTCCCTGGAAACCTTCAGATCGGCGCTCATCGTATTAAATGCGGTCGCTAGCTCACCGATTTCATCCTTCGATTTGACTTGCACTTTATATCCAAGCGTTCCTTTGCTCATCGTACGAACGCCTTTGGTGAGCTCCCCGATCGGAGATGAAACGAAGTAATTAAAAAGGATGAATATCAACAAAAAGGACACGATAATGAAGACACCCGAGTACATTGATATCGTGACAATCATCTCTTGGTTCATGGCATCGAGATTCGACAGCGAATACACGTACCTCACCGAATACTCATGGCTCCCCCCATCCTCGAAATACGGTTCCATGATATCGATACGTCGGGTTGTTTCATTCAGCATGAGAGAAGCAGTCGGGTCCCCAGCTCTTTGCATCAAGGTAGCATTCTCAAGGAAGCGATCCCCGTTTGTTCGTTCATCGTATTTTCCTGCTTGTATCTCGGTGGAGTCAAACAGGATCTTCCCGTTCACATCCACGACTTGCACATCGATGAGGTTCGTGTTCAGTTTCATTAACTCATCGATGACTTCAGTGAATCGATAAAAACCTGAATCAAAATACAATTCATAATTATCAATCACATACGCGACGGAGAGGCTCGAGACGGAGTCAGCGGTGTTGACGATGGTCTCTTTTGACGCTTTTGATTCCCGATCAATGATCACGAGGGAACTTGTGAGAAACACAGCCAGCAGAATGACAAGAAGCGGGAGGATGACCTTGAGTTTCACGCTGTGGAATTTCTTCATGACGTGTTTCGCCAACAACGATGTATCTCGCCTCCGTTATTTAACAGTGATTTCCTCCACAATGGTCATGAGATCTGACCTTGGGTTCCACACGATATAGTCACCGATACCAATGTTACAGACACCGCTGTATATGGGGATGCAGGCAATATCATCCATCGCTACCTTGAAGCCATCCTGCATGAGAAGCTTGCGTGTTTTTGGGATCATGGTATGAGTGACTTCCTGGCCGATACGATCGACGGTTTGATTCGAATAATAGCCAAAATTATAGGATCCCCGCCCGAGCGGATCATGTTCGGATCGTAAGAGATAATCAAAGATCTCGCCACCATCACCGGTCGCTGGTATCCACCCAAGGAGATAAATGGAGCAGTTCCCCATGAATAACTTCTGATAATAGTCATCAGTGGAGAGAAGATGAACCTTCACCGAGAGTATCTGCGAAAGTTGTGTAGCTGTTTCATTACAAATCTCAATAAGCGTTGGCCACCCCTCCGGGCAATCCAATGTGAGATTAAACCCGTTTTCATACCCAGCCTCTTGAAGGAGTTGCCTGGAAAGGTTCAAATCAAAGGGTAATCGTTTTATCTCAGGATTGTACCCAAAGATCAAGGGCGATAAAAACTGAGAAGCGGGTTCCGCTGATGCTGGTAACAAATGAAGGATCCTGTCCACATTAATCGCATGATACATCGCTTCCCTGACACGCACATCAGCTAACGGATTTTTCTGCCCAGGAAATGCACTACTGTTTTCCCTGAAATCAAATCCCAAGTACCACACGGTTGGATTGGAGATTCTCTTTATGGCAAGTCCTGGAGTGTTCGCTACTGTTTCAATATCGGGGGGTGCTATATGTTCAATGATGTCAAGATCTTTTGCGAGAAACGCGTCTCTCAATGCTTCGCTGTCTTCAATGATCTTAAAAATGACTTTCTGTATTTCCGGATGACCCATGGAATAGTTATCAAAGCGTACCATGGTGATGTGATCATCGGGAACGTACTCTTCAAGTTTATAGGCGCCTGTCCCGATTGGCCATTGTTCCGTGGTCTCAGCTTGGTATCTCTGGGAAGCTATAGGAATACCAGCCAATTTGTTCAAAAGGATAGGTAATGGTTGGTAGGTTTCAATATCAACAGTGTAATTGTCGACCACCCTCACTTCCTTAATCTCGGTGATCAGATCTCGCAGCACGTTACTCTTATTGTCCTTGATGAGATCAAGCGTATATTTCACATCGTTTGCGGTAAAATGATACCCGTTGTGGAAGGTGACGTCCTGCCTCAGGAAAAACCTCCACGTGCAATTATCAGGGTTGTTCCAGGATTTTGCCAGTTTAGGAAGAATCCGAAAGCTATCGTCAAACCATACCAAGGAGCTGAAGAGATTGAAGTTGATCTCTAACGTACCGGTGTCATAACTATCGATCCATGGGAAGAACCCTCGTGGGCCTTCGAGTATCCCAATCGTCAGCAACTCCCTTTTTTCTTGATTGCTTTGATCTGCTTGATTCACGCATCCTGAAAAATCGACGCAGAGAAGGAGGAGTACTACAGCCACGACCACTATCTGTTTCATGATCTCCTTACAAATCAAGCATTATGAGATATAATGTCAATAGGCGTATCCCTACATATCTCTTACTCGTACAGGTGAATTAAAAGGTATCCTTTAATTTTTTGTACAAAGGTGCAATATTTTGACGAAAAAATAATTTTTAGACAAATCTAGGGTAGCGAAAGAACATCATTACTTCTTCATTCCTCTTTGTTATATCTCCAAAACATCCTGGGGACACGTGCACCAAGAAAAAAAGAAGAAAAAAAAAGGAGAAGAGGGGCCCTTGCTTAGCCAAGAAGGGCGTGCAAGAGCAGGAACGCGTTCGGGAACCGCGCCACGAGCCACTGCAGGAACTGGAGCAGTGGATGGTTCACCTGGTACGCGTTGCTCAGCGGCATCGTGATCGGTAACGGATTTGACCAGACGCTGAACTTCCCATGCGTGTCCTTCGCCATCACCCTCACCGAAAACGACCCTTGCGAGGACCACGTGTGTGACGCTGTCCCGGTCGCACCAGAGGTGTACGGCCCGACCCATCCGCTCGTGGTGTTGTCACCCCAGTCGAACATCAGGTACACCTGATCGCCGTCAGGGTCGGTCGCTGAGGAGGTGTAGCTGTAGGACGTCCCGATTTTCCCAGAGGAAGAACCAGATGGGGTCGTCGGCTTCGCCGGCGGGTTGGACTTCTCCTGGATCACCAGGCTCGGGTCACCGAACGGCTGCCATTCCTCGACAGTCTTATAGTCTTCAGCGGCCATGCCGCTTGAGATGTAGCGCTCCAGCGCGCGGTACCACATCTCCCCGAAGGTCGTCGCAACATTTGTCTTGTAACCCTTGTAGGTGTCAAGCCCCATTTTTCCGATGAGACCCTGCGTGACGCCGGTGCCGATGTAGCTGTAACCAATCCCGGTCGCACCGAACGTGCCTATGGCACCGCCGTTCGCGTTATATAAAAACGCCCAGTTGAAGCAATTCGGGTCAGGGCCGAACCTTGCGGTGTCGCATGCCTCCACCGTCACGATGGGCAGCTTGTTGCCGTTTGAGAAGCCTGCGACATCAGCGGCGTGAAGGCCCCCTGGAATCCGAATAGGGGTCGGCACCCAGGTCCCGAATTCCGTGTGGGGATGCGTCGCCCAGATGCTCGTGGCACCGTGACCATGGAAGTCCATGAACCCGCACCCGGCCTCGATGGTGTTGATGATGTTTTGCAGACCCGTGGGGGCGTACCCGGTGAGCTTCCCGTTGGACACCCAAAGCTTAATTGGTATAAACCCAGTCATGAGGTCAGCGACCTTTTGATTCGCGTATTCCCCTTCGTTGATGGCGCTGGTATCATCAAACGAGTCGCCGCCGACAAGGGCAAGATTCGGGAACCAGCTCTGCTGATACCCAGGGGTGTCCTCATAGCCGATGATCTTGTTGACCACCCAGGTCACCTGGGTGGTGCTTGTCGCAGGAATCCTGGCGATATACACATCCGCATGGAGGTCCACCTGATCAGTCTGTCCATTCCAGTCGTACTCCCCGAAGATGTTGTTCCCGTTGGAGTCCCAGCTGCAGAACTGGCTGCTTGAATCATAGATATCAGCGAAGTAGAGGTCGCTTGAAAAGAGCTCATTACCGTACTCCGGATCGTCCGCGATGTACACATGCGTCACCCGCCCGGGGAGGGAGGTGTTCCCACCGAACAGGAGCACGTATTTAATGTCCCAGTTTTCAATGGCGTTCTTGATGAAGTATTTAATCTGCTCTTGGGTGTCCCGCCCGGTCGCCGGGAAATACGTGCCGCTCGTGATATCGGTCAGGCTCACAAACTTCGAAGAGATTCCCATGCTGTTTTTATGGGTGATGAGCGGTGCAATATTGCTGCTGTACGACGACGGCGCGATCACGACAAGCTGATAAGTGTCCAGGAACGATGATTGTGGCGGGGTTGACGGCTCATCGTAGGTGACCACGATCTTCGCCTTTTGTGCCCATGAGATCGTCTTTTCCACAGGGTTATACTGGATCGGATATACGTCAACGTCCACGATGATGCGTCGTGCGTCGTTCTCAAGCCCGCATCCGACCCGGTAGTCGAACCATGTTGACGGGTACGGGTCTGTCCCGTAATCGGTGCTCGCAACCGTGATTGGTTGGTCTAACCCAACGATAGCCGGGGTCGGCGCCAGATCCGATGACAATGGTTCCTGGTGGATATCTTGTGGCGTCACCATGACGCTTTTGATGGTGGTTCCGAACGGATACGTGAAGGTTTGTATGTAGCTCGGAAGTACAGGTTTGCCCTGCTTCATGAGAAATGCGTTTGCCTCGTCCAGGGAGACGGAGACATAGGTGTTGTCGCTTGTAAGCGTCGGTTGTGAAAACGATACGGTGGCCGTGGATCGTGATGTTGTTCCCACGGATTGAGCGAGAGCTCCGATTCCACTGACGATGAACAGCCCTACAATACATAACACTAGTGTTTTCTTCATAAATTACCCCTTAAATTATATTAATACGCTTCCTCTATTAAAACCTATTCATCATTCTTGGGTTGCACTCATGAATCGCTATGGATATGATGATAGCACAAAACAATAAAGAAACAATGCTTCAGGAAAAAACGAGGTCGAGGATGAACGTCTTTATCGGTGTGTCCTCTGGGTTTAAATAAAGAAGCTGCATTGTGACCCCGAAATGACCCAGCAATCCCACCCAATCGTCAGTATCCAAAAAGCAACCTATGACAATCTCGATCTCGATGCCCTCCTGCGTCCACTCGAAGGTATCGCAGCCTACGTCCATAAAGGAGACCGCGTCCTGCTCAAGGTCAACTTGCTTTCTGCGACCACCCCAGACAAAGCAGTCGTCACCAACCCGGTTCTTGTTCGAAAAACCGCGGAGGCAGTGCTTCGCGCCGGGGCGACGCCAGTCATTGGTGATTCACCCTCAGGCCAATTCACGAAACGACGACTGCAGAAGGCCTACGAAAAGGCAGGGTTGCTTGCGCTCTCCCGAGACCTTGGTGTTGAGCTCAACTACGACACCAGCACCACGACCGGCCCTGTTCCGCACGGCACACGGCTCACCAGCACACCGCTGTGCAACTTCATCCTTGATGCAGACACGATTATCGCCCTACCGAAGATCAAAACACACTCCTACATGATTATGACGCTTGCCACGAAAATCATGTTCGGCGCGGTCCCCGGCCTCACCAAGGCCAAATACCACGCCCTGTTCCTCAAGAAATCCTCGTTCGCGAACATGCTTCTTGACGTGCTGTCGGTCGCGACACCGGACCTCATCATCATGGACGGCATCATCGGCATGCAAGGCGAAGGACCAGGTGCTGGGGACCCAGTGCAGCTCGGAGTCCTGCTCGCTAGTACCGACCCCGTTGCCATAGACCTTGCGGTCTGCCGCATGCTGCACCTCGAGCCGATCGGTATCCCGACCCTGAAACAGGCGAAACTACGGCATCTCTGGCCGCATGAAATCACCTACCCGCTGTTGTCTCCTGATGACGTGGCGTACTCGGGGTTTGTCCTCCCTGGCACTGCGGGTTACCTGCTCACCGGGAAGAACACCCCCAAAAAAAGCCCTGTTGTCACCATCCGGTGCACCTCCTGCGGGCAATGCCAAGAAATCTGCCCAAAACACGCGATCACCAACAACCCCGGGAAGGCTACCATCGACTACGACAAATGCATCCGCTGCTACGCCTGCCACGAAATATGCCCTGAAAAAGCAATCATCCTCCAAGACCGCCCTCCAGGATAGCGCAGGTGAATCAGCACCGTTCCAAACGGCACCTCAAGTTTCTCTGCAACTATTATTCATTCATTCTTATATCGTTTATTAATCATATTTATATATGATTATACAATCTAAATATAGGGAGAAAATTATGCGAAAGAAACTAGGAAGTATTGTTGGAATCATGCTACTTCTCGCCATAGGTGGTGCAGCGGCGCAGCATCAACCACAGTTAATCGCCACAACCCATGCGACACAGACGACCCTGCAGACAGAAATCATGACTAGGGATTTCGATGTCAGTTACCAGCTTTTCCAGACCTTCGGCGTCCATGCCGTGATTCATAATGTCGGCCTTGTGAACGCAACTGCGGTACACTGGACCATCACCCTGGACAAAGGGCTCATCCTCCTCGGAAAACAAGCATCAGGTACCATCCCAATAATGTTCCCTGACCAAAGCATCATCGTCAAAATACCGTTTGTCATCGGATTGGGTAAAACACGCATCACGGTCACCGCCAACGCCTCGAACGCTAACATGACCAATGATACAGGGAACGGGAAGATCATGGGGTTCAAGGTCATCATCCTGCCTGGGAACGACAACGCGGCAACGGTGAAGCTCGAAAAAATCGTCAGCGGCCTGAAATCACCTGTGCTTCTGACGAATGCGGGCGACGGGTCAAACCGCATGTTCATCGTGGAAAAAACCGGGCAGATCGACATCATAAAGAACGGCACGATTCTGAAGACACCGTTCCTGGATATCAAAAGCCAACTCTCGAAACTCATCCCGTTCTACGATGAGCGAGGGCTGCTTGGCCTCGCGTTCCACCCCGACTATGCATCGAACGGCAGGTTCTTCGTGTTCTACAGTTCACCGACCACGACCCCTGGCATGGACCATCAGGATGTCCTGGCAGAGTTCCATGTCTCGGCAAACCCTGATGTCGCAGACCCAGCCTCTGAGAAAATCCTTCTCACTATCGATCATCCTGAGTTCAACCACAACGCAGGGTCACTTGCGTTCGGGCCTGACGGGTACCTCTACATCAGTACCGGGGACGGCGGCGGCGAAGGAGACCCGCATGGGACGGGACAGAACATCAGCACGTCGCTTGGGAAAATCCTACGCATCGACGTCGACCATGGGTCGCCCTACGCGATCCCATCAGACAACCCATTTGTAGACGTCCCTGGGAACGACGAGATCTACGCGATCGGGCTACGCAACCCCTGGCGCATGTCTTTTGACACAGAGACCGGGAAACTCTTTGTCGCGGATGTCGGCCAGGATAAATGGGAGGAGATCGACATCATAGAGAACGGACAGAACTATGGGTGGAGGATCATGGAAGGAAACCACCTATATGACCCTGCCCTTGCCCAACAGCTCCACATCAACCTTAGCGATCTCACGCCCCCGATCATGGACTACAGCCATTACATCGGCCATTGCATCATCGGCGGGTACGTCTACCGCGGGACGCAGTCCCCGTCGCTCATCGGAAAATACATCTTCGCGGATTGGAGCGATACCTACTTCCAGGCACGCGGGAAGCTCTTCTACCTTGAGCAGACCGGTCCTTCAACCTGGAAGAAAATGGAGTTCTTCATGCAGAACGGCAAACCGATCAACCGTTACATCCCGGCCATGGGGCAAGACGAGGCAGGGGAGGTCTATCTCATCACCGAAAAACTGCCTGGCTCCGTCATCCCGACCGGTGAAGTGTGGCATATCGTAGGAGTCTAGGAGGTGAAGACATGAAATACCTACAACTTATCGCAATCATGGGAGCCCTTCTTGTGAGCACGACGATGATGACCGCTTGCGTGGATGCGACCGCACCACGGTACATCGGACTCAAATACAATGCGACGACGCATACCCTCACCGTCAAAGTCATCCATCTCTCGCCAGCGCCAAAGATCCATTACGTCTATCGGATCGAGATCGATAAGAACGGCCAGGTCTATCAGGCGTACTTGTACCAAAAACAACCGGGGATCTTCCTCCTAAAATACAACTATAATGTGACTGCATCCCCTGGTGAGACACTCACGGTGTCCGCCTACTGCGTGCTCTGGGGGTTCATCCAGAAGTCGATGGTCGTACAATAAGCATCTCAACGAAAAACTCTTATTTCAGGGAGAGGATGACATTCCTCCCTTTTTCTTTTAATTTTAATACTATATTCAAGGTCACTTGAAGTACGCCTTGAGTTTATCCCAGTACCAATCGACCCAGCCTTGCGCAATATCATCGTACACTTCTTCCGGGATATCGGTCTGCGTAAAATCCAGCTGAGTCCCTTTCCCTGCTGGTTTTAGTTCGAAGGTCGCCACCGAATATTGGCCTTTCGGCCAGTCAGCTGCACGCCAGGACTGCACGATCTTTTTATCAGGGACAAGCTCAAGGTTCTCCCCGGTCGCATAGTCGTCGAACGTCGAGAACTTCCCGCCTTTCTTCGGGCTGATCTTCGCCGCAGCTCCTGTGAACGCTGCATGCTTCTTCGAATCCATGAGCGCCTCGTACACGTCATGCGGGCTTGCCGGTAGCTTCACCGACTGATGCAATGTTTTCGTTTTCATAGCACAACCCCCTTGTGGAAAACCATAAGACGTCATGCTATAAAAAAGAGACCCATGAAAAAAAAGAGGCACAGATGGTTCACCTGACATGAATCTTATAAGCGCATTTCAAGCTCGATTTCATCACGAAGCGGGACGCCGTCCTGACCAATGAGTGGGATCTCTTTTTTCATAAAACGAGACCGCTCGAGTGCATTGCGATGCACCGCGACAAGGAAGAACCCCTGTCTTTGATAGAACCGTAAAGCACGCATGTTATCGTTGGTGGTGATCACCCATAACCGTGTGCATCGAGAGGAGAGCGCGACTTTTTTTACTTCATCCAAGAGGCGAGAACCGATTCCCTTTCCACTCCTCAAGCTATTGAGGGTCACGATCTCGCACTCCCTGCCTGTTATCTTATAGGTCACCACACCAACAGGTTTTTCCTTAAGCACTGCAAGGAAACCAGGAAGCGTGGTCACGCTGAGAAGCTTGCCCCTTGTGACAACATCGGTGGAGCCCCACCAGTGCGTGATCACACGAGCAATCCATTCTTTATCATTCTTGGTGATAGGCCGGACCGTAATCGTCGCTTCGCGTGCTGGTTGTTTTTTTTGTTTTCTTTCTTTGTTCACACATTCGTAACTTTTCCTTTCCTTAAAAATATATCACATTATAGAATGGAATGAATGGAGAAAAAGAAGAGTGAGATGGGATGCGATCAGTACCCGAGCACGTGTCTGAGCAACGGTAACAGATGCGGGAACCGCTCGAACAAATGCTCTAAGAGGTGAGCGCCTCTCATCCCAAGGGACAGCGGCATCTGCACAGACAACGGGTCAGACCAGGCGCTTTCGACGCCATGGATATCCTTCGCCTTTACCTTGATTTGATATGTCCCTTTCGCGTTCCACGTGTGTGATGCGCTCGCAGTGGCCCCGGATGCGTACCTGGCAGTCCAGCCGCTGTTCGTGCCGTCACCCCAGTCGAACCAGTAGGCGACCTGATCGCCGTCAGGATCGGTCGTGCTTGTCGTGTAGGTGTACGCTTCCCCTGATTTTCCCTGTGTCTGCCCGGCTGGCTTATTCGGTTTTGAGGGGACGCGTGTGTAGATGAAGGTCTTTGACGGGCTGATGCCCTGGGGGTCTCCCTGGGAGACAGGATCCCACATTTGTGGGTATTCAAGGAGGTACCCGGCTGCTTGGCAATATGACTGCCAATAGACCGAGTAGCACTCTGTGTATTTCGTGAAATTGAACGCCTCGCTCACCGACACCTTTCCATTCTTGTTGCCGTACGGCGCGGTAATGTCCGGGTCGTAGCCTGGTTTCTTCATATAGGGATTGTCATCTGCTTCCAGATACGTGTCGCTGTCGGTGTCCCGGAAGCTCATGCGAAAACCGCTCGAAAACTCACTGCCGTCCCAGTTCCCGTTCGAAGGGTTGTTCGGGTTCCCATCGTCATCCTTACTGTTTGGATCCCATGCAGGGTCGCCGTAGCCGAGCATGTCCTCCCAGGATTTAGTCGTAGCATTCGTGGAGGTGATCACGATCCGGTAACGGTGGTAGATGCCGGTGGGGTACGCCTCATGGTACGTGAGCGTATGAATGAAGCCGCCGCAGTAGCAAGACTGCAGCATGACCACCATCTGCTGGCAGTAGCGGGTTTGGAAGGAAAACGGAGGGTCGATCGTGTCAAGCCAGCTGTCAAGGTCTGCAGGAGAGACGCTCGGGTCGATCGACCAGGGGTCCTCTGTCCCATGGCCGTTATAGTAGACGAACACGTTGTCCTCAGTGGTGGTCCTTGCAGCCACCGCGTTGATCGCTGCCTCGATGTTGGTTTTGGAACGGCTGTAGTAATGGGTTGCGCCGTTCCAGTTCGCAGCTGCAACATAGTAGATGTAATCAGGGTTGTACCCAAGGTTTGTCGTGAGCATCTGATACATGTCACGGATGTCGGTCTCAAAGCCTGCGTTGAAATCATCACTCCCGCAGATGAGGATTGCCCAGTACCTGCTGTCGTTGAAAAGCATTGTTTGATGATTACTGTTTATTTGCTTGGCTTTTTGCACTGTCGGTGTTACTGCTGCGGCAGCAACGGAACAAGAAGTCATTGTCATCAATATACAAACGACGAGGGTAATGAACCGTCTTTCATTTTTCATACGTTCTCCCTTCTCTTCTTTTACAACAAAAGAAGTTCTTTTTTCTCCCAAATGCCTGCTATCTTGTTGCTTGATAGCTCATGGCAATTAGTAGAAAAGAGTGCATCATATTTAAATGTTTTCAGCAAAATAAAATATACAATAAAAAGCGGGCGATCCCGATCTCCACAGAACCCTCTCAAGATTTTTTCAAGGGAAACTTATTTAAAAGAACAGAAGAATTCATAATCTGCACAAAGGAAGAGAAACAAACGTTTCACAGGTCGACCTTTGAAATGTTGTAAGTTCATTCTTTTGTTAAAAAAACTCCGATAAACAGAAGGAGGAACACCTACCATGAAAGGAACAATAAAATGGTATAACTCACGCAAAGGCTATGGATTCATCCTTGGCGAAGATGGAAAAGACATTTTCCTGCACCGCTCAGCCGTACCGCCAGAAATGCGCCTGAACGAAGGCGACAAGATTGAGTACGAGATCGAGGACTCAGAACGAGGGCCAAAGGCAGTCAATATTAAAAAAGGATAACTATTCGAATTCAAACCTTTTATCAGAAAACAAAAACACCTGAGGGAGTAGAACCTCTCTCACATTTTTTTATTTTTTACTGACATCCTTATCCTTCGCGAAACACGCATCGCACAGGGTGTTCCCCGAAGGGATGCTCTTCCCGCACTTTTGACACGTCGCATGACGCACGGTCTTGAACCCAACCATGATCTCATGATCCTTCGTAAACCAGGTAAACATCAATTTATCCCGATGAATCCGCTGTTTCATAGATGATTCCTCGCGAAGAACAGAAACCATCGTTCTATATAAAAGATTTTATCAGATGCCTCAAAACAAGGCGAAGGAAAAATAAATATCCTTCGGGATTCCTTCATCCATGAAAGCATTCGTCACTGGCGGCGCAGGATTCATCGGTAGCCATCTCGTCGACACCCTCATGAATCAAGGCCACACGGTTACGGTGTACGATAACCTCAGCTCAGGAAACAAACAGTTCATCCAACAACATTTCAAGAACCCGGCATTCACATTCATCAACGCTGATCTCCTGGACCTCAAACGAGTAAAAAAGGAAATCAAGGACCATGAGGTCGTGTTCCATCTCGCTGCAAACCCGCATGTACGACTCGGGGAGAAACAAACAGACCTTGACCTCAACCAGGGAGTCATCGCCACCTACAATATCCTCGAAGCAATGCGCCTGAATGGTCTAACTTCCATCGTCTTCGCCTCAAGCTCCGTCGTCTACGGGGAAACAAGCGAACAATCCCTGCAAGAAACCTACGGGCCGACGCTCCCCATCTCAATGTACGGCGCAGGGAAGCTCGGCGCGGAGGGACTCATCAGCGCGTTCTGCGGCACGTTTGATTTCCGCACGTGGATCTACCGGTTCGCCAACGTCGTCGGTGCACGCGGCACCCATGGCGTGATCGTGGACTTCATCGAAAAACTCCGTAAAGACCCGCATACGCTTGAGATTCTCGGTGACGGAAGACAACGCAAGCCGTATCTCGATGTCAACGACTGCGTGAGCGGCATCCTGTACGGGTACAACCATTCCCATGACCCTGTCAACCTCTTCAACCTCAGCTGCGACACCACGACCACGGTCACCCGTATCGCGGAGATGGTAGTCGAAGAAATGAGGCTCTCGAACGTTGCTTTCACCTACACTGGTGGTGTCCGCGGCTGGAAAGGGGACGTCCCGTCCTTCCAGCTTAATGCTGGCAAGATCAATAAGCTTGGTTGGAAAGCCTCGATGTCCTCTGACGAGGCCGTGCGAAAAGCAATCAGATCAGTCCTTGACGCCAACCTTTAAATTAACGTGAAAGTTTTCCTCTATCCAATGAAGCTCACCATTATTGGGACCGGGTACGTCGGGCTTGTCACCGGGGCTTGTTTTGCGAAGCTTGGACACTTCGTCACCTGCGTCGACATCGACGAGGAAAAAGTCAAAAAAATCAATGACGGTGTCCCTCCCATTTACGAGGAGGGATTGGAGGGAATCCTCGTGGCGTACAAAGACCGGATCAGAGCGACAACCGACCATCGGTCCGCTATTATGAGCAGCGACATCACCTTCATCTGCGTCGGCACGCCATCTCGGAAGGATGGGTCCATTGACCTGTCATCCGTCAAGGAGACGGTCATTCAGATAGCGAAGATCCTCAAGGAGAAGAACCGCTGGCACCTGGTGGTCGTGAAAAGCACGGTGCTTCCAGGCACCACGCAGAACCTCATACTTTCGCTCTTGGAACAACACTCTGGCAAACATGTGGGCACCGACCTAGGGCTCGCCATGAACCCGGAGTTTCTCAAAGAAGGCGTCGCGATACAAGACTTCCTCAGCCCAGATCGCATCGTCATCGGATCCTCAGATAACAAGAGCACAGCCACCCTCAAGGAATTATATCAGGGTTTCACCTGCCCGATCCTCATCACCAGCCTCTCCGCGGCAGAGATGATCAAATACGCGAGCAACACGTTCCTTGCCACCAAGATCTCCTTCATCAATGAGATCGGCAACCTCTGCAAGCATCTCGGGATCGACACCTACCAGGTCGCAGAAGGCATGGGGCTTGACAAACGCATCGGACGCGCCTTCCTTGACTCCGGCATTGGCTGGGGTGGCTCCTGCTTCCCCAAGGACGTGGACGCGCTGCTTGCCTGGACGCATGAGATAAAGGAGGATGCACGCATCATCGACAGCGCACGAGCGGTCAACAACGACCAGCCGCTCCGCCTCGTTCACATCCTTAAAAAACACATCCCGAAGCTCAAAGGAAAAACCATCGGTGTCCTTGGGCTTGCCTTCAAACCGAACACTGACGACATCAGGGAATCACGTGCGATACCCATCGTGCAAGCGCTCCTCAAAGAAGGGGCACACGTCAAGGCGTACGACCCGCAGGCGGTGCCAGCCTTCAAAAAAATTTACCCACAACTCACGTATTGCTCTACACCCGAAGAGGTACTCTCCTCGGATGCGATTCTCATCACCACCCTGTGGAAGGAATTTACTATGCTCGATTATCACGGAAAAACCGTCATCGACGGCAGACGCCTCGACCAGGCGAAGAACGCCCAGACCTACGAAGGAGTGTGCTGGTAACATGACCATACGAAAGGCTGTGATCCCCGCAGCGGGGTTAGGTACCAGGTTTCTGCCCGTGACAAAGGCGATGCCTAAGGAGATGCTTCCGATCATCGACACCCCTGCGATCCATTTCGTCGTCAAAGAGGCGGTCGAATCAGGCCTCGATGACATCATCATCATCACAGGGCGAGGGAAGCGAGCGGTGGAGGATTACTTCGACGAGTCGCCGGAACTGGAGATGCACCTGAAGAAAGCGAAAAAAGACGACCTCCTGAGCATGATACGGGACATCTCGAACATGGCGAACGTACATTACATCCGCCAGAAGGAACCACGCGGGCTGCCGGATGCGATCCATGCCGCGGAAAAACACATTGGGTCCGAGCCGTTCGCGGTGCTCCTCGGCGATGACATCATCCTTTCTGAGACGCCCTGCATGAAGCAACTCATGGACGTGCACACAACCTACCACTCCTCGGTGATCGCGGTGCAGAACGTCCCCCGGGAGAAGATCAGCCGTTATGGGGCCGTGAAAGCAACACCGGTGAATTCCCCACAGAACAACGAGTTGTTTTTGGTCGACCACATCGTCGAAAAACCAAGAAGCGAAGACGCTCCTTCAACACTTGCTGCCATCGGGCGGTACGTCTTCACCCCTGAGATCTTCGACTGCATCAAACGCACACCACCAGGTGTCAACAACGAGCTTCAGATCGCGGATTCCATCAACCTCCTTCGCGAATCTCAGAAGGTCTATGCATGCGCGTTCAAGGGGAAGCGCTACGACGTCGGGGATAAACTCGGCTATATCCAAGCCATCATCGATTTCTCCTTGAAAAACGAGGAACTGAAGGACGGTGTCTCAGCGTATATGAAAACCCTCAGCAGAGCATAAGAAAAAGGGTCTGATCAGGTCTGGAAGAACCTCGTGATTTGATCGACGATATAGGTCTGCTGCTCCTCGGAGAGCTCCGGGTACAGGGGGATGGAGATGATCTCCTGGGCCAATTGTTCTGACACCGGGAACTGCCCTTTTTTGAACCCAAGACTGGCGTATGCAGGTTGTAGATGCAGCGGCAAAGGGTAATGAATCCCGCACTCAATCCCCTGCGCTTTCAGGAATTTCATGAGCATGTCCCGGGGTCCCGCACGGATTACGTACATGTAGTACACATGCTTCGCCCCTGGCGCCTCGATGATCCTGCCAATGTTCTGCGGAAGATGCGTATCGTAGAACCGTGCGTGTGCCCTGCGCTGCTCTGTCCATTTCGCCAGATGAGCAAGCTTCATATCCAGGACCGCAGCCTGCAGCGCGTCCAGCCGATAGTTATACCCCTCAATGGAATGCTCGTATTTCGTGGTCCGCCCATGGTTCACGAGCAGTCGCATCCGCTCCGCAAGCTCGCTGTCGTTGGTCACGACACCGCCGCCATCGCCGTAACACCCGAGGTTCTTCGCGGGGAAGAAGCTAAAACATGCGATATCGCTGTAGTACCCAGGCTGATGTCCCTTCCATTCGGCGGCATGAGCCTGCGCCGCGTCCTCAATGAGGAACAGATCGTGATCCCGCGCGATTTCCCGGACCTGATCCATGTCCGGCATCTGACCATACAGATCAACGATGATGAGCGCCTTGGTCTTTTTGGTGATCGCCTTTTTTAGCTGCGCAAGATCGAGAAGCGCGGTCTGAGGCATCACATCGACGAACTTGATGCTGCCCCCGACATAGGACACACACTCGGTGGTCGCGATAAACGTGTTCGGAACCGTGATCACCTCGTCGCCTTGCTTCAGGCCAGCGGCAAGGAGCGCAAGATGGAGTGCCGCGGTCCCGTTCGCACACCCGATCGCGTGTTTCACGCCACAGAACCGTGCGAAGTCCTCCTCGAACTTCTTCACATACGGACCCATGATGAACGACGTGCTCTCGAGCACGCTTTGGATCGCTCGATCGATTTCGGGTTTTATGGAAAGATAATTTGCTTTCAGATCAACCAGAGGAATATTCGTCATCAGCTCCTCTCCCTCATTTAAATGACCTGAGCATCCGTGCTGGGTTCCCTGCGTACACACCAGGCTCAAGCAAATCCTTTGTAACCACGGAACCTGCCCCAATCACCACGTTATCACAGATGGTCACCGGCAGGATTGTCGCGTTCGTCCCGATTGACACATGACTCCCCACACGGGTTGGCCGCCAGAGTGATCTATCGCCACCTGCTGGTTTTCCGAGTGAAAACAGATCGTTCACGAACTTCACTCCATGGGAGATGAAGCAGTAATCACCGATAGACACGAGCTCGCAGATGAACGCATGAGATTGAACCCTGCAGAACTTCCCTATTTTCACGTTCCGCTGGATCTCCACGAACGGTCCGATGAAACAATCATCACCTATCTCGCATTCATAGAGGTTCACCGGCTCGACCACGGTCACGTTCTCACCGAACGTCACATCATGGATTCCTGCCTTCTTGATCGTTGGTTTGTTTCTCATATTTTCATCCCTACGAACTATGAGCCTTCGCCGCGGCCTTGTAGATTTTCTCGATAATCTGCACGGTCTTGAGGCCGTCGAGCAGATCGGTCGCGATACTTCCCCCGTGCATGAGCACGTCGATCACGTTCTCGTAGACCTTATCATGATTCGACATCGATCCTTTCGCAGCGCCGTACACGTTCGGGGGGTTCCCCTGCTCAAGACCAGTGATCTCGTAGCCCTCGATTGCTTGATACTCCAAGATGTTCAGGTACTGGCCACCGACCTTCACGGTCCCCTTCTCGCCAAACAGGGTAATCGAGCCTTCCATGTTCCTCCCGTAACTATTGATCGTGAAATGAATCGTCCCTAGTACACCCGTGGTGAATTTTAGTACAACAACACCGGTGTCTTCAAACTCGATGACGCCCTTATGGAGGAAATTGTCGGTGAACGCGCGTACCTCCTCCACATCGCCTACTAACCAATACAGCAAATCGATAAAATGACTATACTGGGTGAACAGCGTGCCCCCGTCCATTTTCAGCTTCCCCCGCCAATCAGAGGACCGATAATACTCCTGGTTCCTGTTCCAGAAGCAGTTCACCTGAACATTGAGGATCGTGCCGAGCCTTCCTTCATCGACGACCTTCTTCAATGCTTTTATCGGGGGGTTGAACCGGTTCTGCTTCACGATGAACAAACGTTTATTCGTTTCCTCCGCGGTATGAATCATACGCTCGCAGTCGCGCACGCAGGTCGCCATGGGTTTCTCACATAGCACGTTACACCCTGCCTTGAGCGCCTTTATCGTATGCTCCGCATGCAGCCCATTCGGGGTGCAAATCGCGATGAGATCAAGTTGCTTCTCATTGGAAAGCAGTTCATCAAGCGAAAGATAGCTGTTACAGTTGTACTGCCGCGCAATCGCTTCCGCCCGGTCCTTTTTAATGTCGCAGACTGCAACCAAATGACCAAACGCACTGGCATGTTTCGCATGCTGGGACCCGATGTGACCGACGCCGACCACCGCGAATGCGAGCTTTCCCATGATGACCTCTTTCAACCCATGATTCTTGTGTAGAATGACTCGGCCTACCGATATTCTTCATCCCTATTTAAGAATACGGCCCCCTTAGAGTTTACTGTACAACGCCCCTCGAATGAAACCGGCACCGTACCCCACGTGGATCAACAAATAGAACAGAATGCTGCTAACAACAACGCTAGGCTTTCTGGTTATCTGCAGCGTACTTACCAATGACAGAAGGATGTAAGCAAAAATGAGTCCGGGGATCACCCACAGCGGGAGCACCTGTAAAACGGCGAGGATTGCGATCAGCAAAGCCCCGAGGATGAACCCAGGGCCAAGCAAATGGAAGAACCGAAGCGTATCATGGTGTTTCTTCACCATCTTCGCCCGCGCGATCCCATATCGGTACATCTGTCGCCACAGCGACCGCACTGAGTCTCTCTTAAAATGATACACCTTGGTGTTCGGGGTGTACAAGATCTTATACCCTGCCTTGTGAAGCCTGATGTCAAGCTCATAGTCCTGTCCACACCAGAACTCTGGGTCAAACCCACCAACCTTTTGCACTGCCTCCTTCCGATAACAGGAAAACGACAGATGATCCGTGTATCTTTCATCAGGAAACATCGCGTTCTGCGAAAAAAAGTTCCTCCCACCCATGAAACTCAGAAAAGCGAACCCGGAAACCTCGCCAACAAAATTCTGTTTCCCCGGTGAAAGGTTCGAACAACCGACCGATGCAACATCAGCAGGAAGGCCTTGCAGCTTCAGGGCAAGCTCGCTGAGCAGGTTTTTCTCCGTGATCACATGCCCGGAGTAGTTCATCAGCATCTCACCGGTCGCCTGCTCGATGCAGAGGTTACGACCGATGGCAGTGTTGCCGGATGGATTCTCGATGAGGTGAATGTTCGGATGCTTCTGCACGTACTGCTCGGCAATCGCACGGGTGTTATCTGTCGATTTCCCTAACGCAAGGAGTAGCTCCATCTTTTCTTGCGGGTACTCGAGGGCTAGGAGGGAATCAAGGGTCTGTGCGAGCGTCTTCTCTTCGTTGAGGATTGGCATCAGGAAAGATACCTTCGGATATTGCTCAGCCATCCCTTCAAGAAATCGGCAGAACGTATTTAACATTACTCACACTACCATGGTCAGGCAAATGTGACATGCCCATGAACAAAAGCACGGTTGAACAGCTCGCGCACCACATCATCACCTTCTATAATGAGTACGACCTGCGAGTCTCCGGGAAGATCAACAATCTCACCGCGTTTCAACTCATTGAGACCATAGAGAAACAATTTGAAACCGATGCCATCACGCTCTCCGATGGAACCAAACTTTGGAACCTGCTTAGAGTGTTCCTGTACTCAAATTTCCAGAAGCTCGGTGAACAAGCCTCCCAGAAAAAACCGCGAATACCTTCACTGAAACCTGTGCTTTCCATCGTCAAAGAAAGCATGCAGCCTCTCAGCCTCCACCAGCAAATCCCGATCTGTGGATTTTCCAGCAGCGAAAGTAGAAAGCTCTACAACGACACCTACTACGACATTTATCTTGACCCGCTCTACGACATCCTTAAGGATCGTCTTACCGTGTTCGAATGGCCAGAGACCACGGGCGTCCGCAGACACTACGACAAGCCGGTCTACTCTCATCATTATGTACCAATGCATATCCCGATATACTCGAAGGCGTTCTGGAATCTTCTCGTGTATCAGGTAACTGGGCGAAGAACCTACACAATACAGTCAGAACACACCCTCAAGGATATCCTCGGATTCATCAGCACCACCGCTTCCATCGATAACCAAAAACTCACAAAAAACGTCTATGATTTCATCACGGTTTTTGTCCATATTAAACAATTCCTCTCTACAATCCTCAAAAACGTACGGCCTCAGGCGGTGTTGATCCGCTGTGGGTACGGGCGTTTCCCCATGGCACTTTCACAAGCATGCCGCGAGCGAGGCATCCCCTCTATTGAACTCCAACATGGCCTCATCACAGCGTACCTCCCTGCCTACCGACGATCGACACCGACGACGAATCGGGATTGCGTCCCTGAATACTTACTCGCTCAAGGTGAAATTTATGCGAACATGGTACGGAACGGGAACCTTTTCGATAGCACCAAGGTGTTTTCCACTGGATATCCGTACCTGGAGAAAAAACTCGGGGAGAAAAAAGAAAACCGGGCGCTCAAACAATCGTTCTCCCAGTTCCCACGCAACCTTTTGTTCACCTCCCAGTGGATCGTTGCGGAAGAAACACAACACTTTATGGAAACGGTCGCGGACCTCCTTGAACAACAACACCTGGATGTCGGCATCCTCTTCAAACCGCACCCCTACGATAGGAACGATTACACGGAAATACAACAACACAGCCACCTCATCCTTGTGGATAAATATGAAGACACCTTCAAGCTCTTTGCACTCGCTGATATCCATTCGACCGTGTACTCCACCAGCGGGCTAGAGGCGATGGCGTTTGCCGTACCAAACATCTTCGTCGATATCTTTAAACTGACCCATATCGCGGACACACCGTATATCGTCTCCACACCGGCTGAGTTTGTCTCCTCGATACGAGCCATCCTCTCAGAGTATGAGACCTCCTCGAAGGAAACCAAGGCGGTCGCGGATCTGTTCTTCACCCCCTCCCCTGAACAGCGCTTCAACGAATTCTTCAAAACAATGGGACTCATCTGAGTGACACCCTGATGGGAAAAGGTTTTGAGCAAAGTCTTGATTTGCCACTACGGAGAGGCAGAAAAAACATAGGTCCTCCTCTCAATCTTTCGGAGAAAAAAACCAATGACAAAAACCCAAGGTTACACCCCGTACATCATCGCAGAGACCGCGTACAATCACGAAGGTAACCTCGGATATCTTACTCGGATGACTGATGAGATCGCGAACCTGAACCTCAATGCAGTGAAATTCCACTTGCTCCTCAACCTCGACAGTTACATGAAAAAAACCCATCCTTTGTATAACACCGTGAAACAATGGATGTTTTCGGAGAAACAATGGGATGACATCCTCAGCCATGCCACCCAAAAAAACCTTGATATCATCGCCCTCTGCGACGATGTCGAAAGCATCCAGTACCTGAGACGGACTAAGGAAAAAATCCATGCAATTGAACTTCATGCAACCAGCATCAACGATTATTTCATGCTCATGGAAGCGTCGAAATTCGCCGGACAAATAATCTTAGGGATCGGTGGGTCAAGCATCAGCGATATCACCTACGCGGTTGATTTCTTGACCCATCAAGGAAAACATGACATCTTTCTTATGTATGGGTTTCAGAGCTACCCGACGAACTATACGGATATTAACCTCTCCAAGATGCTTGCGATCCATGACCTCTTTCACCTCCCGGTCGGCTACGCGGATCACACCGCGTTCGACGATCCGAACAATACAACGATCAGCGTCGCAGCCGCATTCATGGGCTTTCCGGTTCTTGAGAAACACTTCACGCTCGACTTCGGGAAGGAACGCATTGATTATCACGCGGCAGTCGGAGCACAACACATGAAACACATCCGGGACCTCATGAACATCGCGTTGCAGGCTCATGGGGGTGGAAAGATTGCCCTAAGCGAGCCTGAGAAGGCCTACGGAAACGTCGGACCAATGAAAAAAGCAATCGTCGCCAGACGCACCATCAAAAAAGGGGAACAACTCACCCTTGAGAACCTCTGGTTCAAACGAACACCTGAAGAAAGCACGATCCAACAGAAACAATTCCTTCAACTTCTCGGCTGCACCGCGAAAACCGACATCAACCAAGATGATATCATTGATTTTAGCAATGTCGATTATAAATTCAAACCAGTGAACCTTGGACAGTTCACTAACGTAAAACGGGGAAAGGGTTGAAGGACGATGAACATCGGGTTTCTAATCACCGCTCGGTTGAAATCAACGCGTCTCCCTCTGAAGATCATGAAAGACCTCAACGGCGAACCTGTGATCCAGCGCATCGTGGAACGCGCACAGGAAATCCATGACATTCCTCCATCTGACATCATCATTTGCACGTCGCCGAACCCGCAAGACAAACCTCTTATTGAGATCGCACAAAAAACCAATGTCTCCGTGTTCCTTGGAGATCCGGATGATGTCCTGAAGCGGCTTCATGATGCCGCGCTTTTCCATAACCTGGATTACGCGCTTGGGATCACCGCGGACAACCCCTTGTTCTCCATCGATTACTCCAACAAGATCGTTGATATTATTCACCAGAAAAAACCTGATTTTATAAAGATACAAGGTCTTCCCTTCGGCACCGCGACCTGGGGGATGAACACCAAGGCACTGCAGACGATTTGCAAAGTCAAAACCATCGTCGATACCGAAATCTGGGGATACCTCATCGATCGACCTGATCTGTTTGATGTTGTGACGATCGATGTTGAGGCAGCGTTCAGACGGCCGCACTACCGCCTTACCTTGGACTACCAGGAGGACTACCAACTCCTCAGCCACCTCTACACTCACATCCCCTTTAAAAAAACCTTAAGCCTTCGAGCCGTCGTAACCTACCTTGATGCCCACCCGGAGATCGTGGCCATCAACAAAAACTGCATCCAACTCGATCTGGACCCGACAGTTAAGGAACACATCAATCGAAACTACCAGGAACACTACCAGGAAATAAAAAAAATAAAGCAGGACATTTACCAAGGGAAGACAACCTGACGCCTGCTCTTTCATTCCTTCTGAAGAAAAATGAACTTTTAATACTGGATAGATGTTACCGATGACTAAGCGTCCAGCATGATACTATGAGCACCGTAATACGAATCGGGAAGAAATCAATTGGTGAGCAACACCCCTGTTTTGTAATCGCTGAGGCAGGCGTGAACCACAACGGGGATATCACGCTTGCGAGACAGCTCGTGGATACGGCAAAAAACGCTGGCGCGGATGCCGTGAAATTCCAGACATTCAAGGCAGAAGGCGTCGTGACAACCAATACGACGATCGCAACCTATGCAAGGAAGAACCTCGGTAAAACCCTTACCCAGCAGGAAATGATCAAGCATCTTGAGCTTTCCTACAATGAATTCATCTCACTGAAAAAATATTGTGATACGAAAAAAATCCTGTTTCTCTCAACCCCACATTCCTTCGACGCGATTGATTTCCTCGATCCCCTTGTCCCTGCCTATAAATTTGGTTCTGGGGATCTGACGAACAGCCCTGCATTGCGGTATGCAGCGAAGAAACACAAGCCGATGCTCCTGGGGACAGGGATGGCGACTCTCGCAGAGGTCCGTACAGCGATTCGAGCCATCAGAAAAACTGGGAACAATCAGATTATCGCCCTGCACTGCACGACCAACTATCCTTGTCCACTCAACGAAGTGAATCTGCGGGCGATGTTGACGATGCGACATGCCCTTAACTGTCTGGTCGGTTACTCAGATCATACCATGGGTATCACCGTGCCGATTATGGCAGCAACGCTCGGTGCGGTCGTGATTGAAAAACACTTTACCCTTGATAAAACACTCCAGGGACCTGACCATAAGGCATCACTGGAACCATCAGAGCTTTCTCAGATGATTGCTGTGATACGAGATGTCGAAACAATCCTGGGTAGTTATGCAAAAAAGCCGACTGCATCTGAAAAAGATATCATGAAAAGCGTACGAAAAAGCATCGTTGCTGCGCAGGACATCCCCAAAGGCTCCTTGCTTCGAAAGGACTTGCTGGGTATCAAACGACCAGGTACAGGGCTTCCTCCCGCAAAACTGGACACCCTTCTGGGGAGAAAAACAAAACGAGACATAAAAAAAGACGAACTCATCAAACGGTCCATGGTAGAATAAATATGAGAACGATTGCTGTTGTCACCGGGACCCGCGCAGAGTATGGGTACCTCAAACCCCTCATGCAAGCGATTGAACGGGAACGCACCCTTACCCTCCTCCCCATCATCACCGGCATGCATCTACTCCCTACGTTTGGTAACACCGGGAAAGTGGTGAAAAAAGATTTTCCTTCTGCGAAAACGGTCCCCATGGAACTCAAAGGGGATCAACTCAAAGACATGGCTCAGTACCTCGCCTCCGGCATCAGCAATTTCACCACACTCCTCGATAGGGAACGTCCTGATATCCTAGTGATCCTCGGGGATCGCAGTGAATCCCTTGCTGCGGCACTCGCAGCCCTATATTTGAACATCCCTATCGCGCATATCAATGGTGGAGACGTCACCGGAACCACGATTGATGAGTCAATCAGGCACGCGATTACGAAGCTTGCCCATATCCACCTGGTACATACAAAGGAAAACGCGAAACGGATCGAAAAAATGGGAGAGGAGAAAAAACGAATCTTCGTTACCGGTGCACTCACCATTGACACCATTCTTCATCTCCGAGTTCCTTCAAAAGAAGTCCTCTTTCACAAATATCACCTCGATCCAAACAAAACAACGTTTCTTGTGGTACAGCACCCAGTCACCACGCTGAAGGATTGCGGCTATTCTCAACTCAAGGAGCTCTTAGCTGCGCTAGATACGGTGAAAGAACAGACGATCATACTGTACCCGAACTGCGACGCAGGCGGGAAACAGTTCATCACCTTGATTAAGTCCTATGAAAACAAGCCGTACCTCCATACCTTCGTCAATCTTCCTCACGAGGAGTTCCTTGGTATCATGAAATCGGTCGATGTGATGATCGGAAACTCCAGCAGCGGCATCATCGAGGCGCCTTCTTTCAAACTCCCGGTCATTAACATCGGAACACGTCAGCAAGGACGTGCACGATCTGGAAATATCGTTGATATCACACCGGAACACCATGAGATTCTTGATGCGATCGATTTCGTGTTACACAACAAGGAGTTTTTGAAAAAGGTACGAACCTGTAAAAACCTCTTTGGCGACGGCACCGCAGTCCACAAGATGGTAAAAATCCTTAAAGCTATACCGCTTGATGAATGTTTCATACAGAAACAGATCACGTATTAAGGAGAGTCGCTATGGTGAAAAAACGCTTCAGTCAATGGAAACCACCGACATTTGATGCGAAAGGGATGACCCGCTGGAATTGGATGTGCCAGCACCATAACAATCTGACATTAGGGGACTACGTCGATGTCGGTGCATTCACCTACATCAACGCAAAAAGCGGAGTTGTCCTCGAGGAGTACGTTCAAATCGGATCTCACTGCTCCCTGTATTCGATCTCAACCATCGATAACAAGGAGGGAAAAATCGTTCTGAAAAGAAATTGCCGCCTTGGGACGCACTCTGTCGTCATGCCCGGGGTGACGATCGGTGAAAATACGGTGATCGGGGCCTTCAGCTTTGTAAATACTGATATACCAGATAATGTTTTAGCCTTTGGTTGTCCAGCCAAGGTTATTCGAAAACTAACATCGAACGAGAAAAAAAAATAATGTGAGGCGATCAAATGAGATATTGCAAGAAATGTGTGATGCCTGATACAAGACCGTATATGAAATTCGACGACAAAGGGATCTGCTACCCCTGCCAGGCCGCAGAGCACGTGAAAAAAACCGATTGGAAAAAACGTTGGGAAGAACTCGAGAAACTCGCGGACAAATACCGGGGAACGAACGGGAAGTACTATGATTGCATGATTACCGCTAGCGGGGGGAAAGACAGCTACTACCAAACCTACATCATGAAGGAAAAACTCGGGATGAACCCCTTGCTTGTCAGTGTTGACAACTTCACCTGGACGCAGACCGGTCATCACAACTGGGATAACCTCAGGGCTGAGTTCGGAGTTGACGCGCATGTGATGTCCCTGAACCCGAAAGTGTGTAAGAACCTGTTTCGAAAAGCATTGGAGCGTCTCGGGTCACCTACCTGGTATTTTGACAAAGCGATCTATGCGTATCCGTTGCAAATGGCGGTGAAACTCAATCTTCCCCTAGTCATTTACGGTGAAGACACTAACTTTTTATATGGTGGTCCCAACACGGAAGAAACCCCGAGCGCCATGAAGCAGATCACGAATGATGTCGTCAAACCAGTCCCCTGGGATGTCTGGCTCGATGACAAGGTCACGATGAAGGACGTGAATCCCGGGATTTTCCCGACTGAGGCAGAGATTAAGAAAGTGAAGCTGAATCCGATTTTTTTAAGCTACTTTGTTCCCTGGAGCGGCTATAAGAACATGCAGTTCGCACGAACCCGGGGTTTCAAAACATTGGATGACACCGGGGAGTGGAAACGAGACGGATTTCTCGAGCAGTACGATCAAATAGACTCTCTTGGGTACCTGACCCATACATGGTTCAAATTCCCGAAGTTCGGCCATCAACGGGTTACCGAGGTCGCAAGTCTCTACATCAGAGACGGGATGATGACACGGAAAGAGGCGGTCGAAAAAGTCATCACGGAGGACTGGAAACTCGACCGGAGGATGATGATGGATTTCCTCAATTACATCAATTACAAAGAAGAGGATTTCTGGAAGGTCGTCGACAAGTTTGCGAACAGAGACATCGTGGAGAAACGAGACGGCGTCTGGAGACTAAAAAAGAATGTCGAAGACGCCTTACGCGCAGGCGGAGAAGTCAAACCCTCATAACGAAATCTACTGATATGATGACACAATCCCTCCCTTGTCGCATTCTTCGAAACCATAAAAAAATAATGGATGAAAAAAAATGAGCTGGAAAATCCCTCTCTTCAAAATGTACTGGGACGCGAACGATGTTGCAGCAGTCTCCAAGGTGATTCGGCGTGGGACGTACTGGACGATGGGACCCGAGGTCGAACACCTTGAAACAAGCATCGCACGCTTTACTGGGAGGAACTATGGGATATCTTTCAATTCAGGAACATCAGCGCTTCATGCGGCTCTCCTTGCATATCATCTCAAGCAGGGGGATGAGGTGATCGTCCCCTCGTTTACCTTCATCGCCACGGCAAATGTGGTCGTTCTCACCGGAGCGACACCGATATTCGCGGACATCGAGGAACAATCCTATGCGCTCGACCCTGAGAGCGTGAAAGAAAAAATAACAAAGAAAACGAAGGCGATCATCCCTGTTCATTATGGGGGATGCCCGTGTAAACATATCACCGCGCTCAAAGAAATCGCTGAAGACCATCATCTCGTTCTCATCGAAGATGCCGCTGAATCCCTCGGAGCAAAAATCCATAATACACTCGTGGGAACGTTCGGTGATGCCGCGATGTTTAGCTTCTGCCAAAATAAGGTCATCACTGCAGGGGAGGGCGGCCTCCTTGTCACCGATTCGAAACCAATCACTGAGAAACTACATCTCATCCGCTCCCATGGGCGTGTCGAGAGCAACGAAGGATATTTCGCGACGACCAAAGAGCTCGACTACATCCAAACCGGGTACAACTACCGGATGCCGAGCATTAACGCCGCACTCGTGCTTTCACAATTCAAAAAATTTAATACAATCATCCGCATGCGCAGAGAAAAAGCAGCGTACCTATCACAACGACTCTCAAAGATACGATCGATTCAGACCCCGACCGAGGCAAAAGGCGAATACCATGTATACCAGCTGTACACGATTCGACTCCCTGATAAAACCACAAGGGACCATCTCCATGAAGTTCTCACTAAGGCTGGGATCATGACCAAGGTGTACTTCGAACCGATCCACCTGAAGACCTTCTACACAAAGGAATTCCATTACAAACGCGGGGATCTCCCCGTCACCGAGGACATGTCGGAAAAACTTCTTACCCTCCCACTCTATCCAACCTTGACAAAAAAAGAAATGGAGTATATGATACATACGATTGAAAAAGGATGTATGTGACCATGGTGAAACGACTTGAGGATGTGTTTCAAGGGAAAAAAATCCTTGTCACAGGCGGCACTGGGTGCATCGGCAGCGAGATCGTACGGCGCCTCATGAAGTACAAGCCGGAGGTCGTCAGGATCTTCAGCAACGACGAAAACGCCACGTTCCAGATGATGCAAGAGACCGATGACAGTACCAAGATGATGCATGAAATCCCCAACAAACGGTTCTTGATAGGGGACATCCGTGACAAGGAGCGTGTGACGCTTGCCATGGAGGATATCGATATCGTGTACCATGCTGCAGCACTCAAACACGTCCCTCTCTGTGAATACAACCCGTATGAGGCGATCAAGACCAATGTCCTTGGGACACGCAACATCATCGATGCGGCCCTCGAGACAGGAGTAGACAGGGTCATCAGCATCAGCACCGATAAAGCGGTCAACCCCACCAACACCATGGGGGCGACAAAACTCCTTGCAGAAAAACTCATCATCGATGCCAACGAGGGAAAGGGATCGAAGCTAACGATTTTCTCCTCCGTCCGATTCGGGAACGTCTCGTTCTCACGCGGCTCCGTCATCCCTCTCTTCGAAGAACAGATCCGACAGAAAAAACCAATCACTATCACCAACCCTGAGATGACGCGCTTCATGATGTCCCTCTCCGATACGATCGAACTCATTTTCAAAGCGACGCTCTTTGCAAAAGGAGGGGAGCTCTTCATCCTGAAGATGCCTGTCGTAAGACTAGGGGATCTCGTCGACGTCATAATCGAAACATACGCAGAAAAGTATCACTGTAAAAAAGAAACCATAGAAAAGAGGACCATCGGGCTACGACCCGGCGAGAAGATGTTCGAGGAACTCATGACAGAGACAGAAGCCGCCATGGCCTATGAGACTGACGAGATGCTGATCATCCCCCCGCAGCTCTATATGCCGAGTATCAGCTATAGCGTGTCTGAGTACCCGAACGCACGGCCGTGTACTCTTGATGGATATTCCTCACGGGATATCATACCGATTTCAAAAGAGAAGATAAGGAGTTTGCTCTTCTCCTCCTAGCCACAGGGAAGGGAGAAATAATGCAATGGAGCGTACATGACTGTGAGAGCACTCTTCGTTGAATGTTCTGTTCCTTTCTGGATTGATGTCGTGGAGAATCTCACAAGACAATTTGGTTGGGAACCCTGTTATTGGACCGGTGATCCTGATTTCGGGGAACGGGTGAAACGCAAATTCCCTGATGTTGTTTTTCATTCCAACCTTGATGCCACCAGGGGAATCCCGGCATCCGAGTGTAGCACCTTCCCCATGACGGTAATCGATCAACCTCTTCTTGAGGAGCTTGCGTTTTGTGAATCCATCTCCTTACATATGATGAACAGGATGGATCGAAGTAATATCTTTTCGTTCCACGAACGAGAGCTGTTGTTCAAGCAATACCTGCGATACTGGAGCGCGGTGCTCGACCATTTTATGCCTGATGTTGTTGTCTCCTCGGTGTCTCCTCATCTCGTCTATGATTACGTGCTATATTCCTTGTGCAAACGAAAAAAGATACAGACAATCTTTTTTGAACAAACCTCCCTTGATGGATGGATCTATCCTGAGGAGCGGTTCGAAACCGGATCACTTGCACTGAAAAATCGGTATCAGGAACTCCTTCAAGCATGGGAGTCAGGAACACTGAAACACATCCCTTTATCCGATGAAGCAGTATCACACCTGCAGCGAGTCTCCGGTGATTACTCAAGCGCAGTCCCGTTTTACATGAAGGATCAATTTGCGCAAAATAATCTGGTGACATACCTGGGGAAAGAACTCCTGTTCCATCCGAAAAACATCCCTGAAATGATGAAGAAAGGATGGCATCTATTCTCAAGAAGTCATTACGTAAAACAGAAAGGAAAAAGCATCCAGAGCTCAGACATGAAAGGCTGGGAGTATCTCTTCTGCAAACTTGAGGGGATGCAGAAAAAAAACGCTTTGAAGCGGTATTACCAATCGCTGGAAAAACCAGCGGAATTTGAGAAGCCATACCTCTACTTCCCTCTCCATTACCAACCGGAAAATACCTCATGCCCCCTTGGCGAAGCCTTCGTCGATCAGTTCCTTATCGTTGATATGGTTTCCCGTTGCGCTCCGACTGACTGGAAAATCTATGTGAAAGAACACACGTCGCAGTGGCATCCAAAACTGCATGGGGAGTGCTCTCGATCCACTGATTTCTATGACCGAGTGACAGCGCTGCCTAACGTCCAGCTCGTACCAGTGTCAACCCCCAATTTTGAATTAATCGACCATGCGCGCGCGGTGGTTACGATTACCGGAACTGCTGGCTGGGAGGCAGTTGTTCGAGGCAGGCCAGTGTTGCTTTTCGGGCACGCATGGTACAAGTTTTGCGAAGGGGTATTTTATGTCCCCACGGTTGACGCATGCAAGACGGCGCTTTCGAATATTCAAGCAGGATACCTGGTCGATCGTGAGCGAATTCATCTCTTCCTTTCTGCAATACAACAGATTGGCATCCATGCCTATGTCGAGCCTTCGATAGCAAAGATCGTCAATATCGCTCTTGAAGAAAACATCTCACAAATAACGAACGCCCTCCAGACGATGCACGAATCATCCTCCATCAAATGAATAGTTTTGTATAATTTGCAGAGGATACTATTCGATATCATGATTTTCGGACAATGTTTAAAATTTTTAAATAAATTTTGTGATTCCAATAACACAAAGTTTTTATATGTCATATCACTATTTTTCTCGTATAAGGGGAAAGATTATGGAAGGAACATTCTTCAGAAAAGAATTGATTGTCTGTGTACTTTTCTTCTGTATTATGGCGAGCGTCATTCCCAGTCTTGCAAGGAACACAGATGAACAAGCTACAGTGACAAATAATAATATCCTGCTGATGCCCATCTCTGAGAAGACCACCGCGGTATCGCTCTATGTGTTTGGTCGCACCGGACTTATCAAGCAGGAGATTGTTGTTTCTACAACAAAAGCAACGGAGCTGTATCTGCTACTGCAGACGTTGGAAAAAGAGGCTTCAACTCATCCATTCAGTGCAAGGACACGGCAGTTGAAACATGATTTCATTGGCGTTCTTCAAGATACAGCCAGTGTTTCATACGATGTAATCCGAGGGATCAAAACAGTGACGCCTCCCTCTTGGGCAGGAGTACATCCTCGGCTGTCGATCTCTGAAAAGGCGCCTCCGGTCCATTCCATTGAGACCACGAATATCACACGGTATCTATGCAGTGTCGGCAGTCAAGGTGTTGGATCTGAGCTTCCACCGATCATGATTCCACGTCCACGCATTGTTTGTATGTGGGCGGGTTTCAGTGATTCAGCCACCTCGGTTATTTCGTTCGTACCATTTGGAGCAGCCACGATCACGGGGTACCAGGTGGGTCTTGCGGTCGGTTTCATCGGTATTGGCGCTGGGTTTGCGTTTCCTACCTCACCGGCATACGCGTTGTACGGGTACGCGGTGATGGTCAGGGTGAGCGGTGAGAATGTCGTGGAGTTTCCATAAGAAAAGAACCATGATGGGTGATGAAAGATGAGGAAAAAAATAGTGGTAGGAATACTTACCGTCTTGTTACTCGCGCCGGTGATGATGGTACAAATCGACCGGCACACCAAAGCAGTTGATATCCCTGTGATGACACAACCTCAAGTGAAAGTAACTAGTCAGAACGATGTACGCATGATTTGTTATATTAGCGGACAAGGTGGGAACCGACGCACATCGGTTCTTGTCCCGATTGATACCGCAACGCAGTGTTACCATGTCTTTCAACAGTTAAAAGAGAATATCACAATTAACCCTTTCAACGAGCAGACGCAGCAATTGAAAGAGGAATTCATCGCACTGCTCGCGCAAAACAACCTGATCCCCGCAAGCATCCCACCCAGCAGATATCAAACCCTCCTGAACCCACCCTGGGCTCAGACACTCCTACAACACCACATCGGTACGACACGCGTAACATCACCGGTGAGATCCGGGGTCGCCTCAGCCGTCATGTGTGACCTGTCTGGAGAAGGCACAGGACTGATGTTCCCATTCATCATGCTGCCACGCCCGCGGCTAGTAACGGTCTGGATGGGTCTTGACGGTGACATGGCGGTCGGGAAGTTCCTCACCATCGGTGGTTTCACCGCCTCCGGGCAGCAGTTCGGGACTGCACTGGGGTTCTGGGGCATCGGTTTTGCAGTGGCGTACCCGGAAGGGAACATCTACGGGTTCGCAGGGTACGCGCTGTTTGTCACCGTGACCGCGGATCAGATTGAAAGCTTCCCGCCGAACCAGGCACCGGTGATCACGGGCACCGACCCGTATAATAATGAACTGAATGTCCCGTTGACGCTTTCGGAGCTTTCCTTCACCATTAACGACCCAGATAATGATCTGATGAGTTATACGGTAACGACATCTCCTGATATTGGTTCAGGGGGCGGGAGCCTAAAACCTGGTGGAACGTACACCATCCCGATTCACGGGTTACAGGATCTCACCCAGTACAGTTGGATGATCGCTGTCAGTGACACGCAGCATACCACGGAGCAGACGTTCAGGTTTACGACCCAGGCTAACGCCCCGGTTGTCTCTAATCCTGTTCCCGCGGACGGGGAGCGTTATGTGCCGACTGATCTTCAACAGCTGAAGTTTACTTTGAAGGATTTCCAGGGGGACGCGATGGATTATACGGTGGAGACGTCACCGTTCATCGGTTCTGGAAGCGCCACTGGTGTCCATGATGGTACGTACTCCGTGTCGGTAAGCGGCCTTCATAATCTCACGACCTATTACTGGTACGTTAACGCGACTGACGGTGTGCATTGGACACGGAAAATCTTTACCTTCCAGACGTGGTTCCCCGCCCATTTCGACCCCTTTCAAAATGGGTGGCACTATCGGAAACAGATCACCATTGACCAAGTTAACATCCCTGAGGATCTCACCGACTTCCCTGTCTTGGTGAGCGTCGTTGATAGTGATCTTAAAGTAAAAGCGCAGGCTGATGGTGACGATATCCTTTTCATGAATAATACCGGATTTGCCACACTCTTGAACTATGAGATTGAACGATATGATGGAGCCACGGGAACACTCGTCGCCTGGGTTAATATCCCACAAATCTCGTCACAACAGGATACTGTGTTCTACATGTATTATGGTAATCCGAACATCATTAGTTTGCAAGACCCTGAAAAAACCTGGAATTCAAATTACCAGGCAGTGTGGCATCTGAACAATAATCCTACTGAGGAGATTCTCGATAGCACCCTCAATCACAACTATGGTACCAGCCATGGTGGCATGACTCAATATGATTTGGTGGACGGTAAAATTGGAAAATGCCTGAACTTTGACGGGAGCAATGATTTTATCTCCTTATCATCAGCTTTAAATGGGCAATCTGGGACGATCGAGGCATGGATTGATGTTACGGGTAGTGGACATCGATGTTGTATTTTGACGAAGGGGCAGTCTTATTCTAATGCTGCTTATTTCATGTTTTTAGTGGGTGAGAGTGATACGGTGGGGTTTTATAGTCGTGCGGTAGGATATGGCGAAGCTAATATCGTATATGGTGATACAAATGTGATCTCTGGGTGGCATCATGTTGTCGGCATTTCAGATGGAAATGCATGGTCAGTTTTTATTGATGGACAGTTAGAGTCGGTTACTGTAATGGAGGGTTACAATAATGGCGAGTGGTTTAATGACTTTTCTGGTGACACCTATAGCATTGGTGCTCTGGATCGACCTTCCCCCATTTTTTATCAAGGTTATATCGATGAAGTCCGCGTATCAAGTACCATTGAGAATCAACAATGGATATTTACATCGTACAATAATCAAAATAATCCTTCGAGTTTCCTAACTTTTGGGCCTGAGATACCAGGTCCATAACCTTTTTCATAGTTGCAACCGGGAATATTGTGTGATCTGAAGTCTTGCTAAGGAGCGAAGACGGATCCCCCTATTTTTTTCTAAAGAGCTGAAAAGGCTGAAAACGGTCTAATCTCCAATAATATTATATTAATAAATAGGGTTTAAAGATATGATTTTAAAGAAAGTTACCCCTGCCGTCCAGTAAATACGATGAAATGCGTTGTCGTTACCTTTTAAATTTGTTTTACCATCAATATACGGAACATTGAGATGATAATAGTTAGCGACATTAATAATTTGACAAACCAAAATAAATTCCTCTCCAATCAATTTGTCCAGGAATTAAAGTCGCCTACTATAATCACGAAATATATTTATACTGCGACGGCATATGAATATCCGGGGGAAAAACATGAGAGGAAACCTACTAAAAAAAGAACTAATTTTTGTAATTATCATTCTATTGATCTCAACAAGCATCATTCCTGGTACCTCCAAAGATGCACCTATCCAGACACAAAAAAATACCATTAGTGTAACACCACCGATACAGCCAGCACAAACAGCATCAGTTTCATTGTATGTCTTCGGGGCTACGGGACATAAAAGACAACAAGCGATGATATCTTCTGAAAACGCATCGAAGCTGTACACCCAGTTCCAAGAACTGAAGGCAGAATTAGCGGCTCACCCATTCAGCGAACAGACACAGCAGTTGAAAGAGGAATTCATCGGGTTGCTTGCCCAGAACAACCTGATCCCCGCGAGCATCCCACCCAGCAGATATCAAACCCTCCTGAACCCACCCTGGGCTCAGACACTCCTACAACACCACATCCATACCACAACACGTGTTTCATCACCGGTGAGATCCGGGGTCGCCTCAGCCGTCATGTGTGACCTGTCTGGAGAAGGCACAGGACTGATGTTTCCGTTCATCATGCTGCCACGCCCACGACTGGTGATGGTCTGGATGGGCCTTGACGGTGACATGGCGGTCGGGAAGTTCCTCACCATCGGTGGTTTCACCGCCTCGGGGCAGCAGTTCGGGACTGCACTGGGGTTCTGGGGTATCGGCTTCGCAGTGGCGTACCCGGAAGGGAACATCTACGGGTTTGCAGGGTACGCGCTGTTTGTGACCGTGACCGCGGATCAAATCGATAGTTATCCGCCGAACCAGGCGCCGATGATCACCGGGACAGATCCTGTTGATAATGAGCAGAACGTCCCGTTATCTCTTTCGGAGTTATCGTTTAGTATTAGTGATCCTGAGGGGGATCTGATGAGTTACACCGTGACCACCAATCCTGACATCGGGTCGGGGAGTGGAAATCTGAAGCCGGGCGGTACGTATACGGTCCCTGTGCATGGGTTGCAGGACTTCACCCAGTATAGTTGGACGATTGCGGTGAGTGATACGCAGCATACCACGGAGCAGACATTCAGGTTTACGACCCAGGCTAACGCCCCGGTTGTCTCTAATCCTGTTCCCGCGGACGGGGAGCGTTATGTGCCGACTGATCTTCAACAGCTAAAATTCACGTTGAAGGATTTTCAGGGTGATGCGATGGATTATACGGTGGAGACGTCACCGTTCATCGGTTCTGGAAGCGCCACTGGTGTCCATGATGGTACGTACTCCGTGTCGGTAAGCGGCCTTCATAATCTCACGACCTATTACTGGTACGTTAACGCGACTGACGGTGTGCATTGGACACGGAAAATCTTTACCTTCCAGACGTGGTTCCCCGCCCATTTCGACCCCTTTCAAAATGGGTGGCACTATCGGAAACAGATCACCATTGACCAAGTTAACATCCCTGAGGATCTCACCGACTTCCCTGTCTTGGTGAGCGTCGTTGATAGTGATCTTAAAGTAAAAGCGCAGGCTGATGGTGACGATATCCTTTTCATGAATAATACCGGATTTGCCACACTCTTGAACTATGAGATTGAACGATATGATGGAACGACAGGTGCCCTCATCGCATGGGTGAATATCACGCACTTATCTTCAGCTTATGACACTACCTTCTATGTATATTATGGAAATCCGACGATATTCAGTTTACAGAATCCTGAGAAAACCTGGGATAACCATTATCTGGCTGTATGGCATTTTGGGGAAACATCAGGAGTTAATGTTGCAGATAGCACAAAAAATCATTTTAATGCGACGGCGAATAGCAACACCCCTGTGGCGGTCGGGCAGATCGGGAATGGACGATATTTCAATATGGTGAGTAGCGAAATATACGTGGGCACTCAATCAGCATTTGGCGGTTTACCTCAATATACCCTTGAAGCATGGGCGCTTCCACAAACCGTTATTGGGGAACATAGGATCTTTGATAGGAGTGAACCAAGCCATAAAAATACAATCGTGTTTTACCAACAAAATACCCAATTATTTTCCCTGACAAATAATGCTGATGACGCTAGTTTCTCAAATGCCTTTTCTGTCAATGTGTGGACACATGCAGCCGGTGTCTTCACTGGTTCAGGTGGGGAAAGCGTCACCTATAAAAATGGAGTAAAAGGAACACCAATCACGACGACCCAGACCAATCCAACTGCCGGGAGTATCACGATATACTTAGGGCGAGCATGCGTGGATCCTTCTACATCGTATCGATGGTACGGAACCCTTGATGAGATGCGTTTCTCAAACATAGCGAGATCCGCTGCATGGATTAATGTTTCCTATCAGAATCAAAATGATCCCGCAAGTTTCTTAGCGATTGGACCTGAAGAAACAAGCCCCTAATATTTTTCTTCATTCGTTCTCTTTCCCTCCACAATAGGTTTGTAAAAATATCCTAAAAAGTAATTCATAGGAAAGTTATTAAAAAGATGCTAACATGTCCCATATCAGGTTCTGTTGGAGTGTTTACTATGGATATATTAAAAGATAAGATAATACTTTTAACTGGAGGAACAGGATCCTTTGGGAATAAATTCACAGAAATCGCATTGAAAAACCATGATCCAGGTGCGATACGGATTTTCTCACGGGGGGAAAAAAAACAGCTCGATATGATGACCAAGTTCAAAGATGATCGATTACGATTTTTCATCGGTGATGTACGAGACAGAGAACGACTTCGCAGGGCGATGACGAATTGCGATTTAGTAGTGCATGCGGCCGCCCTCAAACAGGTCCCAACTTGTGAGTACAACCCGATTGAGGCGGTCCGCACGAACATTGACGGAGCCATCAACGTGATTGATGCAGCTATTGACAATGGAATTGAACGCGTGATTGCGATTAGTACCGATAAAGCGGTCCATCCTGTCAACCTGTACGGTGCCACAAAAATGACCGCGGAAAAACTCTTCATCCAAGGGAACTCGTATTCTGGGAAAGTTAATACGAAGTTTAGCTGTGTCAGGTACGGCAACGTGATCGGGAGTCGAGGCAGCGTCATCCCCCTGTTCCTCGAGCAGAGAAAAACAGGGACCATCACGATCACGGACGAAAAAATGACCAGGTTTTGGATCACCCTTAATCAAGGGGTCAATTTTGTCATCAATTGTATCGGGCGGATGAAAGGCGGGGAAATCTTCGTACCGAAAATCCCAAGTATGAAGATCTCAGATTTAGCTGATGCGATTGCGCCAAGGGTAAAACGAAAAATCATCGGGATGCGCCCTGGTGAAAAGATCCATGAGATACTCCTAACGGAAGAAGAAGCAAGCCATGCGAAAGAATTCAAAGACTCTTTTGTCATCAAACCTGAGCATCCCTTCTGGAATACCCGACGCCTCGCTGGGGGAACATCATTGCCTGAGAACTTCAGGTACACCAGTGGTGAGAACACAGACTGGCTTACCAAACAACAGTTAATGAAAATCATCAAGGAATTCGGATGCCTGGAAAGCTAGCCGTTGACGGCGGGGAGCCGGTGAGGAAACAATTCTTACCGTACGGTCACCAATGGATCGACAATGATGACATCGAAGCAGTGACCGCTGTCCTGAAAACAGACTGGATCACCCAAGGCCCTCTTGTACATGAGTTCGAACAGGTTGTCTCGCGGTATTGCCATGCGCGGTACGCTGTCGCGTTCTCCTCGGGGACCGCGGCGCTTCATGGTGCTACCTTTGCTGCAGGTATCTCCCCAGGGGGCGAAATTATTACCACACCGATTACCTTTGTCGCTGATGGCAACTGCGCCTTATACCAAGGGGGGAACGTCAGACTCGCTGATATTCAACCGACAACGTATAATATAGACCCGCAAACGATCAAAAAAACAATTACCAGAAAAACGAAGGCTCTCATCCCCGTGGATTTTGCTGGCCAGCCATGCGACATTGATGAAATCAATGAGATAGCACAGGAGCATGGAATCCCTGTGCTCGAGGATGCAGCACACGCGTTAGGTGCGGAATATAAGGGGAAAAAAATCGGTGCACTCGCAGACATGACGATCCTCTCCTTCCACCCTGTAAAGGCAATCACCACCGGCGAAGGAGGAATGGTACTTACTGACGATGAAGGGTATTACGGCAGACTCCAGACGTTCCGGACTCATGGAATCACGAAAGACGCAAAAAAACTACAAAAAAACGAAGGACCCTGGTATTACGAGATGCAAGAACTAGGATATAACTATCGACTCACTGATATGCAATGTGCGCTTGGGATAAGTCAGTGTAAAAAACTCGACCGCTTTATTCAGCGGAGACGCGAGATTGTTCAGCGATACAACGATGCATTCAAGGATCTCCCGGAGATCGTGACGCCGTACGAGAAAAAGGATGTAAAATCAGCGTATCATATCTATGTGATCCAGTTGCAGCTCGAGAAACTTCGGGTTGATAGGAAAACAATTTTCGATGCGCTAAGGGCTGAGAACATCGGCGCACAGGTGCATTATATCCCGGTTCATTACCATCCGTATTATCAGCAAAATGTTAAATATAAAAAAGGTGATTTTCCTATTGCGGAACGATATTATGAACGCGCGATAACACTCCCGTTATTTCCGAGGATGGTGGATCAAGATATCGAGGATGTTATCCAGGCGGTACGCAAAATAATCACATGTTATCATCACGCATAGAAAGGATGGGATAAATAATAGAGGGGTTTGAATAACCCCTCTCTTAGAAACCTCTAAGTGCTCCTTTGCCATTCCTAGTACAAGGAGTGGTAAGGATGAGTTTTGACCGATTTATTTTAAACCAACAATACCAGAAAGTAAAAGGCC